>TARA_R110002124_G_scaffold270042_3_pt1 | contig 69589 bp, 78 predicted proteins | sample TARA_R110002124 | Tara Oceans TARA_R110002124 (sample SAMEA4397445) | marine metagenome | biome: Polar Biome; feature: [SRF] surface water layer (ENVO:00010504); material: water (ENVO:00002006), including particulate matter (ENVO:01000060) such as... | depth 5 m | reverse complement strand
GCGGCGCGAGGGGAACGGCTTTAGCCGTTGACGGGATAACCGGCGGAGCCCTCACGGTAGGATGGGACAGAACCGCGCGCCCCCTCCCCTTACAGAGACCCCAACGGCGGAAAGCAGGAGAACGCCGTCAGGATCTCTGGAGCGGTCGACGTCGGGGGGGAGTGAGACGACCGCTCTATGCCCGCGAGCGGGCATAGAGCGACCTTAGACGGCCCGGACCGCGTCCAGCTAGGCCGAGCGCACAGAAAGCGACCGCGCTTCGCGCGGACGGCTTTCGCAGGCGGCGAGAGCCAGCGCTGAGCGGATAAAACGAAAAAGGCCCCGCCGGGGAACGGCGGGGCCTCGAATGGCGGTGCGAGAAATCTACTCGGCCGGGATGGTCGGCTGCGTGGCCGAGGCCTGAAGACCGGCGACAAAGCCAGCAACAAGCGGCTTCACGAACCAGGCGATGACCGCGCCAGCGGCGAGGCCGACACCGAAGAGACCAACTTCAATCATGGACGATCCTCCTTCTGGGGCGTCTGTGGATTGGGAATATAGCCCAAAAGAGCGTGGGCCGCCACGATCAGCAACATAACGCCGATGCCGCTTGAGATGATCCACGCTGGCGTGACCACGAAGGCCGCGTTCAGCTGGGGCGTGACGAACACCGCCACGGCCAGCGTGAGAGCCGCCGTCTGGCAACCGTTGGCGCCGAGTTTCAGGCGCTCCTCGGTGACCTTGGGATGGTCCGGACGGAAAACGCCGGACGCCAAGGCCAGCCCGCGGCCGATCAGTCGGCCTCCTCGCTGTCCGAAGGTGAACAGGTGGTCCCGCAATCGGGACAGTCGTCGTCGCAGGCGCATGACCATTCGTCGCTCCATTCCGTGCCGCACGGGCACTCATACGTGTTTCTGAACCAGGGACCAGTGTCCCCCTCGGGCCGCCGGCTGCTCACGGCAGACGCTCCAGCGGCACGATCCACTTCACGCCCGGCAGCTCGGCGGCGAAGCCGAGAGCCGGGATCGAGGCCATCGCGTCGTAGGCCTCGTCGAAGCTGTCGAACGGACCGTAGAAGCGGGTCTCGATGTTGAGCCGGCCGTGGGGCCGGTGCATCACCGCGAAGGGTCCCGGATGGTCCGGCCGGGGCTGGACCTCGTCCCAGGGTGGGGTGCTTTGGATGCTATCGAACATGTGAGCCTCCAGGCTGCTGTGGTTTCGCAAACCAAAAGGCCCCCCGGTTTCCCGGGGGGCCGCTGCTGGCGGATCAGCCTTCCGAGCCGGGCTCGTCGTCGGCTTGTTCGGTCGGCTTCTTGTCCAGGAAGATGACCTGGTGCTTCGGGCCGCTCAGGTTGATCTTGGCGCGGACCTGCTTGACGCCGTCCTTCTCGTACTCGTCGTAGCGCAGCTGGCCGATGATGTGGACCAGCGAACCCTTGCGCAGGCACTTCTCGATCGCGTTGACCTTGCCTTTGCCGAAGACCTCGACGGTGTGCCAGGTGGTGCGCTCCTTGCGCTCGCCGGCATCGTTCTTCCAGGTCTCGGTCGTGGCCAGCCGGATGTTGCACACGCGGTCGCCGCTGTTCAGGGTGCGGAACTCCGGGTCGTTGCCCAGGCGGCCGATCAGTTCAACTTGGTTCAGCATCGTCGTTTTCCTTCTTTCTCACCGGTCGGGATTTCCCGTCCGGCTCGCGGGCACTGCCGCGATCACGAGACCGTCAGCGACGGGGAAAAGGGGACGTCCGAAGGTCGAGACTGGTGGAAACCGGCCTGCACAAGCGCAGCGCGGAAGGCCGAGGCGCGCAGCGCCGTGAGGGTCCGCCAGGCTCGCCCCGCGCAGCGGGGTTGCCTTCGGTAAGAACCCGACCCGTCGTAGGTTAAGAGTGATCCATTGCGGCTACCCGCCCAGCCGGGGGAACCCATCCTTCAGGTGAGCGGAAAACGCGCTGAAGCCTGTTGGACAGGCCGCCCTTGGTCCATCAACGTCCCGATGCTTCCACAATGACGCGCCCCCGACCGCGCCCAACTCCGACGCTCCCAAGACGCCCGGGGACGGGCCCAGAGCCAGACGCCCACCCCCTCCCCGCCTCGGCCTTCAGCAAAGGCATTCGAAGCGACGAAGCCGTCGAAGAGGACAGCGATCCATCGTCGTCACCATGAGCTATGCCCTGTACGAAGGGCGTCCGACGGGGTCTCTGCTGGTCAATGAGTGGCTGGCCCAGAGATCGGTGATGGGCATCCGCCCCTGAACGGCGAGGACGCGGCCCCGCCGGTTCCCGGTCCGTTCGCTGCGCTCTCTACCCGGATCGAGTGGCCGCTAGTCGCGGCCACAGGCCCCACGCGCGTCGATTACGCATCGTGTCACGGCACCCTGCCCGTCAACGGCTTCGCCGTTCCCCTCCGCGCCGGCAAGAGCCGTCGCTCCGGTGACTGGCCGGGGCCCACCGTGCCCCGAAGGCTTCATCGCCGCCCGTTGGGGGCGGCTTCAATGGAGGCTTCGCCATGCAAACCGTTTCGATCCAAACCGCCAACCGTCACCAGGTCATCGTCGAACAGATGATCGACCAGGCGCAGCAACTGGCCGCAGGCTGGGAGAAGCTGAGCCGGAAACAGAAGCTGCAGGCTTGGGCGGACTGGACCGCTACTCGTCCGAGCGAGCGGGTGTTCCATCAGTTCCACCGGGTGCTGTCGGCCATCGAGAGCGTCCACTAAGGGAGGGGGGTACGCCCCCCTTTTGCGCAGGGGCCGTCCGTCCGAAGCCCGGGCGGTCTCTGCGGAAGGGCCGGGGCGGAGGGAGTGGGTTCGTCGATCTGCGCCCTCCCCCGTGACAGTGAACCTGTGAGCGAATATGCCAGTGGGGGTTGTGGTAATCCGTTGGAGATTGAGATGAGTGGCAGGGTGGAAGACGAAGGTCCGGACCCCGTGGATGTGCATGTCGGGCTGGCGGTGAAGGCGTATCGGCTCCGCGCCGGGATGAACCAGCAGTCCCTGGGCAAGGCGGTGAAGGTGACCTTCCAGCAGATTCAGAAATACGAGAAAGGCGCGAACAGGATTTCGGCCTCGATGCTGCACCGGATCGCGGGCGTCCTGGACTTCCATCCGGGGGATGTCTTCCCGGTGCACGGTGTAGAGGCGGCAAGCCCCCAGGCGGGCTTCGGCGCCATCAAGGGAAGCCACGAGCTGGCGGAGAGCTTCTCGCGTATGCCGGCGCCGAACCGGGCGTTGCTGCTGAAGGTCGCGAGAGAATTCGAGCGGCCGGACGCGGCCTAGCCGCCATAGGTCTCGCAGATCGTCCGTAGGCGATCGCGTTGCGCCGGGTCGAGGTCGCGCCGGACTGCGCGGCAGGCCCGGCGGAGTCGTCTCCGGCGGCGAGCGAGGCCTTCGCCGCCGCATGTGGTGCCGAGATAGTGGCGGACCTCCTCCCATCCCGTGACGAAGTCATGCGGGAAGCCTTCGGGGATGATCCAGGCCCCGTCGACCGTGCGCCCGTGCGTCACCGTGGGCGACGCCCGCAAGGCGGGCTTTGCCGCGGCGAGCATGAGGCGGCATAGTTCCTCGTGAACAGGCGCTTCTGCAGCACGGCGGGCGCGCCAGCGCAGCGCCGCCCAGCCAGAGGCGGCGATCCCGATACCTGAAGCGGCTATCACGACAAACACGCGGCTCTCCCCCGCCACTGTGAGTTGAACATAAGCCGAGCGGTGTTACTGGAATCGCAACGTGCGCGAGAAGGGCGAAACAAGCGTGGGTAATGAGATGCCGGAATGGTGGATGCCGATGGATCCGGACAAGATCGAACACGTGCGTTCGCTGCTGAGCCCAGCCGCGTTCGTGGAGCGACCGTTCACCTTCGGGATCATCATCCGGCCGACCAATGAGAAGGAGCGGATCGTGCTCGAGATGATGGGCGAGGACCTGGTGCGGGTGTCAGCGGACGTAAGGGGGCGATAGACGATGCGGCAGCGATCGGCGGACGCCCACCTGGTGCCGGTGTTTCTGGAAAATGCGCAGGGCTTCCTGCGCGCCGGCTCCGAAGGGCCTGAGCCGGAGGCGTGGGCCCCGCGCGCGCAGATGCTGTGCTGCGCCATCGAGCTGGCGCTGAAGGCCGCCCTGATTGCAAACGGCTGGACGGACGATCAGAACCGGCGCGAGATCAGGCATGACCTGATGCGTGGTCTGAAGGCGGCGACCGGCGCGGGGCTGAAGGTGCGAAACGACCGGACGCAGGCCGTCGTCGGGGCGCTAAGTCCCCGCTATGGGAGGCACGAACTGGACGACATGGCGACGGATGCCGGTAGGCCGCCGCTTGCTGACTGCGCGGCCGTCGCCCGCGATCTGCTGGACGACTGCAGGGCGTTCGCGGATGCGGTCGAGGCCTAGGACCGGGTCCGGACCAGAACGGGGGCGGGCATAGCCCGGCGCCGGTCGATGGCGATGCCGGCGGTCATCAGCGCCAGCATGAGGCCGCCGGCGACGATCGCCAGCGGAAGGCCGGAATGAACGACCGGCGTAAAGGCGATCAGGAGGGAGGCGACCAGGCCGACCGCCATGGCGGCCAAGGTCATCGGAAAGAGGGGCGAGGTCATGCGCGTCATGAAGGGCTCCGTTTCAGGATGGTCACACGTGGCTGGCGGTCATGTCCAGCGCCCGCGCGAGGAGCGGCAATGCCGTGACGTCGCGTGAACCGGGCGCGGCGTCCAGTTGCGGATAGTCGAGGCGAGGAAGGCCCCGGGCGGCCAGCTTGGCGGCGCGGGTCATCTCGAAGACGTAGACGTGGTTCCCGGGGTGGCGCCGACGGGTGAGGAAGCCAGTCGCGTAGAGACCAGCGAGCCAGCCCCGTAGATCGTCATCGGCCGGCGCGGGAGCGCCCATGGTGACGAGACCATCGACGCTGTAGGCGTGCCCCTGCTCGCCTGCACGGATCTTGGAGAGCTTGCGGTCGTTGAACGGCTGGCCGTCAGGGCAGAGGGTGTCCATCCGCGGGGTGGCTCGCCCGCGATAGGCGGCGCCCATCACAGCGTAAATCATGCCGATGTGGCCGGGCTTGATGACCTGGCCGTTTGCCGTCGTCCGTGGGACCGGGTCTGCGTAGGAGATGACCGACAGTACGTCGGGCTTCTCCCGGCGCAGCGCCCTCATAGCGCGAGAGAGGAACCAGGTCTCGCCGTTGCCGGCGACGTCGTCCAGGAGAACGAAACGCCCGAGGTCGACCGCCCGACGATGGCCGTCGAGTCCGGTCCGGAGCGGAACGGATGCGTTGTTCACGGGCTGGGAGAAGGTACAGGCGCCAACCAGGCGCGGGCGGCCGCCCTTGCCGTTCTGGTACAGGCCGAGCGAGAGGCGGGAGGCCGGAAAGCTGCCGCTATAGTGGTGTTGCTCGATCCAGGGCTTCGCTGTCTTCATGCAGTCTATGACGTCGACGGCGAGCGTCGTCGGATCGATCTCCGACGACGCCGGCACATAATGGTCCCGGCGGTCGCGCCAGCGCTGTGAGCGATTGACGATCATGAGGGCTTACCAGTCGAAGACTGGAAGGCCGGCGCCCTCCGGCAGGTAGGGCGCGTCACGGTCGAACATGATGTAGTCGAAGCCCCAGGCGCGGGCGAACTCGATGACGGCCCAGAGGTCGTTGTAGGTCTCGTCGTCGCGTTCCTGGTGAACGTAGACGATGAAACCGAACTCGGTCGGGCCGGTGTTGGCCCAGCTGATCGCCTTGGCGGTGGCGGCGTCACAGGTCTCCTGGGAGATGTGAGCCGTCGAGACGTCGAGCATCCGGCGGGTGTTGTTGTCGAGTGACTTGGGGTCGAAGTCAGACATGGTGCCTCCTGCAGGCGTCGGCCGGTACGGCCTTGCGTGGCCGATCGACCGAACCGGCCGGGGACCAGGTGCACCCGTAGGGCCGAAACGGAGTGGAGGACCGCGAAGCGGTTGCGGCGTTGGTACTCGGCCGGTTCGATATCGGAGGCGAGTAAGGCGCGGCTGGACAGCCCGGCGAATTCAGGGCAGCTTTCGAATCACCAAGCGGCCGATGCCGCGCGGTTGAAACGGCGCCCGCCGACCTTTCCCAGATCAAACGATTTCGCGCCGGCAAGGCGCTGGAGATATCCCATGACCGACACCCAAGAAAAGTTGGGCGCCGATGTCTATTTGGACTCGGCCACCCATAGGCTCGACGTGCTGGCGGATGCCCTGTTCGGCGACGACTGGGCCGCTCTGCTTGCAAACATGACCGGCGTGAGTGTGAGGACCTGTCAACGCCTGAGAGCTGCGGCACGGGTGCATACTGAGCACGCTGCAGCGAACGGCGTGTTGAAGCGCACCCGGGAACTGCTGGCCGCTAGAAGTCTGGCCGCCGATCCGAATGATGGACGCGCAGCGATAGTTGCGAGGGAGGCCGAAGTGTTGCGCAGGCCAGCAATGAACTGGCTCTATCGGCAGATCATAAACCGGGACGACGGGGTAACCGAACGCCTGCCTGGGGAGGTTCTTGGCCCCTTCCGCGCGGCGGATTTGCAGGCCTTTGCCGATATGGCCGGGGATCTCGAATACGCCGGCGCTGAACTGGCGAACCTGATCGTGAAGGCGTTGAACGAAGAGGATCCAGCAGCTGTGCGAGCGCTCCTATTGGAGGGAGCGTTCCTGGGACAGCAACTGACCGCGGCCTTCCTGGAAGTGACTGAAGCGGGAAAAGTCCGCTGGTTGACGGCCGGACAGCCGGTGTTCGGGGAGATGGAATATCAAAGCGAGATGTCGGCGGCGGCATACACCGGCAATCCCGGGTGGGACGTGGTGCTTCGGCCGGACCATCCGGACGACAGCGAAGATGTGGCGGCCTTCGTCGAGCACCTCGGCCGCCCCTTCCGGCGCGTCGTGCTTCTTGGCGAAGGGGGCCTGACCTCGCCTGCGCTCATTGCAGCCACGGGGGAGGATGACGCCTTGGAGATGAGCGTCGACTGGACGCTAACTCTGAGACACACAGGAATCGGAGTTACGGCAGCCGAGATTCACCCGGATTGTGATGGGGAGTTCTTCGAATGCTGAAGATCGACAATAAGCGTCATGGGCGGATCAGAGACGCTCTTGCGCTCAAGGGTGTCAGTTTGTCGGACATCGCCAGAAGCCTGGAGGTTTCGCCGTCCAGCGTCTCCATCGTCTCGAAGGGGCACCGGGGGTCGCGGCGGATCGAGAAGGCGATCGCGGATGCGCTAGGTCAGCCACCCGAGAGCCTTTGGCCGGAGCGTTATGGTGATGATGAGAGCGGCCAATCGGACTGACGATGGAACGGAGCGAGAACGCGGCCCGGTTTACAAACCGGGCCGTGGTTGACAGATCCCGCGGCGGTTGACGTTTCGGGCGAAACGCCCACGGCCGGCTCAGAACCGAGGCGGTTGCGCCCGACTATTTGTCGGCAGTGACGTCCGACGCGCGAAGCCGCCGCTCTGCGGCAGCGAGTAGTTCGGGGTGAAGCTTTGGTTCGTTCCAGCGGCGACAGGAGAGCCCATAGTTCAGCTGCTCGTTGAACACGAGGAACGTATAGACGCGATCAACGACCTCGATCATGAGGGCCTTCATCTCGACGTCGGAAAGCCGGGACAGTCGGTTCCACGGGATTTCGCCATAGGGTGTCGTGACGACGACGTCGGTGTAGTCGCCGGCGGCGCTGGCAGGGGTGACGCCGGCGTGTAGGTCCTCGAGGCCGGAATTGCGAAAGCAGACCTCGACAAGATTCTTGGCGGTCTGGCGCAGTCCAGGGTCTTGAGGGTCGCGTAGCTGGGTCATGCTGAAGAGTTGCTGCACCAAGAACGCACCTGTCTACCTCCCGCGTCAGGGATCGTCACCCGGATGGGACGAAACTCGCTTCTCGGCGAGGTTCGGTGAGGAGCGCAGCGACGAGTAGAGCCCGCCCCCGCCACAGGCGGGGAGACGCCCGAATTTAACCCTCGCCGTTAAAGACTTCGCCGGAAAATCGTGGCAAAACAGTCGGGCTGTCAGTCCGATCCCTGCATCCCCAACCCCAGGATGCAGGACATGAGTGAAAACGCGGCTCTCGAAGCCACCAAAAACATCGATATCGCCGGTGCCCTGTGGACCGCGATGCAACCCGCCCTGCCCTATCTGGCGGGGTTTTTCCTGTTCGCGATCTTCATCGGTTTCTTGCAACGACCGAAACAGACGAAGGCGCAAAAACAGCACGCCTACAACGAGCGTCGTTCCTGGGACGATCTGAAGCTCATCCGCTCGATGGCGCCTCTGGAAAATCCGGGGCGCGTCTTCGGCTACCTGCGCAAGGTGTGCCCCTACCGGTTCGAGGACATGATCCTCTCGGAGCTGGCCCGGCGGGGCATCAACATCATCCGGGGAACCTCCTACTCCGGAGACGGCGGAATCGACGGTCAGTTCACGCTGAACGGCGAACGCTGGCTCATCCAGGCCAAGCGCTACAAGGCCTACATCAAGGAAGATCACGTCTGGGCCTTCGACGCCGTCTGCCAAAGGCGCAAGGCGCGAGGGCTGTTCGTCCATACGGGACGGACGCCCGAGCGACTGCGCCAGATGCAACGCCAGTGCGGCGACGTCCGGATCATCAGCGGCGAGGAGCTGCTGAAGTTCTTCGCCGGGCATAGCGTCTGTCTGACGCTCGCTCCGGCGTCGCCGGTCTCGCCCGTCGAAGCCGGAAAACCTCAAATCGCGCGCGCCTCTGTCCCCCCTCCCTCCAAGGGGCGCGCAGCGATCGAAGGGGCGGTGCTGTGAGCGCCGCCCCCAGATCGCCCGCGCAGCTGGCCGCCGAGCGCGGCCATGACTGCCGCGGTGACTTCTTTTCGGCGGGCGTGGATCTAGATCTCGCCCACGCTGCAGACGCCGAACTGGACGGGACGTTCGAGGCGACGTGCATGGACACGGGCGAGGTCCTGCAGGTGAACGGCTGGCTGTTCACGAGCGAGCCCGCCTGATGCACGGCCCCGCCCCGGAAACACCGCGCCGCCGAGAGGCGGGCGCGGCTCTGGCCTCACGCGGCCTCTGCGAGATCCTCCGTGACAGGGGCGACCGCGCGTCCAGCGATGGCCAGAAGGTAATCGGTCGCGGCCTGGGCCTGGGACGCGGCGCGAAGAATGGCGCGGCTGTCCGTGCGCAGGACCTTCAGCCAGTGGTCGAGGTAGGCCGCATGGTCCTCGATGTGGTCGGGCCGCAGGCCGAGGTGGGCGCCGAGGAAGGCGCTGCCAAGCTCAGCCACCAGCTCCTCGCGGGCGTAAGCGGGATCGCCGAACTTGGAGCCGAACGTGCGGTCCTGCCTGTGCTTGGCGCCGGTCCAGTGGATGAGCTCATGCGCGGCTGTGGCGTAGGCCTGCTCGATGTCGCGGAACAGGTGGCGTTCGGGGAGGCGGATGTGGTCCGGGCCCGGGGCGTAGTAGGCCTGATCTCCGGACCAGCTGATCTGGGCGCCGGTAGCGGCGATGAACTCTTCGACCGAGGCGATGCGGGCCTGTTCGGCGGCCGCATCGGGTTCCTGGGCGGGGACCGGTGTCGGGTAGAACTCGGCGTCAAGGCCGTCGATCTGCTCGACGTTGAAGACGGGATAGCCCTTCAGGAAACGGAAGCTGCGGGCGTCTGCGTCGCCGGCGGACGGATCGGGTTCTCCCTTGGCCTGGGACTGGCCGTAATAGACGACGAGGGTGGACTTCTCGCCCGCGCGGACCTGCCCGCCGAGGGCGGCGGCCTGGCGGTAGGTCATCCATCGGGACCCGGAGTAGCCCTCCGTGGCTCCGCGAAGCCAGAGCATGACGACATTGATGCCCTGATAGGGCTCGCCGTTGGCGCGCAACGGCAGTGCGACGGAGCCGCCGGCCTTGGACGCCCACGGCTTGGTCCAGGGCCGAACGCCCTGTTCCAGCTGCTCGATGATGCTGGCGGTGATCCGGTCGGCGGGACTCTTGCGATCCTTCATTTGGAAGCCTCCTCGCGCGCGGGGCCGATCCCCGGGCGACCCGAAACCAATCGGGCGGGCTCCGAGCGGGGGACGCATCCGCAGGACCGCAGCGCAGCGGAGGACGGCGAAGCCGTTGCGGCCGCCGCGGCCCGCCCTTCGATTTTCGGGGAGCGCTGCCCGGGGCCGGCTCGCGGCCGGGGCGAAACAGATCTGATCACACAGGAGAGACCGACTTGGAGAACCCAATGATCGTCGATGATGAGGAGCTGGGGCTCTGCCAGCCCTGGTATGACAAGCTTTCGGGGCTGATCGTCGAGCCGACGCACGTCGTGACGGGAGACGACATCGCCAAGGCCATCCGGCTGGGCCATGCGTTCATCACGGAGTTTGTCCGGAGGGCGTCGTTCCACGGGATGACCCCGGAACATCTGCTGCGCTTGCCGTCGGCGCTGGGTGCGTCGGACGGCGGCCTGGTGTTCGCTTGGCGTGAAGGGACCACGGTTCTGGGGTTCCTGCAGGCGGGCGTCATCGCGCGCGGGCCCCTGGGTCACAGGGTGGTGCATCTGCTCGAGGCGGACGGCTCGATCCGCGAGATCCTCGGCCGCGCCAAACAGGAAGCGCTCGATGCGTTCGACCTGGAACGGGAAGCGGTTCACCGGAGCGTCGCCGCATGACCGGCTATCTGATCGATGCGGCCTATGTCTGGCTGGAGAATGAACGGCCCCACTGCAGGACGATGCGGGACCTGCGTCTGCCGTGTGGGGGCAAGGTAGACCTCGCGGTGATCGAGGACGGCCGGATCTGCGGGATCTTCTTCTGGAACGCGGCCTCCGATCGGAGCGCCCTGGTCCATCTGGTGACGGCCGCCAAGGCGTATCTGGCGGAGATCTGGGTCCTCTCGACGCCGGCGGCCGTGGGCGAGCTGCGGGGTTGCCTGCCCCTTCATGTGGGCTTCCGGGTGGCGAAGCCCGGTATTGTGCCGGCGCTGGCGATGCCGGCGACGATCGGCAAGCCGGGCGTCTCGGACCTGCTCAGCCTTCTGCACGTCTACGAGCTGCGGCAACTGGCGGCGAGCCTGGACGTCTCGCCGTCGACGACAGCCGTCGGCGCGGCCGGCCAGCTGGCGTTCGGCAAGCTCAGGTTCATGGAGATGATCTGCGAGGTTCTCCTCGAGCGCGGACCCATGCCGCTTCCGACGAAGCTCGAGATACTCCGCGCCTCGCGCCCGAGATCCGTCGCCTTGCCCCCGGTGTGGGGCGGCTGATGTTCGGAAAGAGACAGCTGCAGGCCGAAGGCGATGCCGGGCCCTGGGGAAGCCGCTCAGGGCGCGATCACCTGGGTTGGCGGCGGATCATTCCGCCAAGGGTCAGGGCGGGCCTGGTGGGCCAGTCAGGGGCGATCCAACGCCTTTCCCGATTCCTGTTGCGGGTTGCGCTGATCTCTGGCGCAGCGGTGATCGTCCCCCCGCTCCTGGGCGCCTCCACGGTCCTGACGCTGGCGTGCCTGTCGTTCTTTTCGGCCGGCGTGCTGGGCTACCTGAGCTGGATCCACGACGCGATCGAGGGCCGCCAGCGTAGCGCGGCGTCCAAGCGCCGCAAGCGCATCATCTGGTTCGCGGCCGCGACATGGATGGTGGGGGTCCTGCTGACCGCCCTCGTCGTCCTTCCGACGCCTGAAGCCCCCTCCCCTGCCCTGCCTGAAATCACCGAGACCCGATAATGCGCAACCTCCCCGTCGTCTTCTGGGCCGCCACGATCGCGGTCGGCTTCTCCATCGCCCTGGCCAGCGCCGCGGCCGCCACGGAAAGGCGCGCGACGTATGTCGGCCGCGCCCGCGTCGTCGACGGCGACACCTTGGCGATCGGGAGCGACCGCCTGCGGCTGTGGGGCGTGGACGCGCCCGAGATCCGGCAACAATGCTTGCGCAATGGCCAGGCGTTCCTGTGCGGAGAGCATGTCGCCGAGGCTCTCCGGACCTACATCGGGCGCGACCAGGTGCGTTGCGACTACCGCGACTGGAATCCGGCCCGGGCGCTGAACCATGAGGACCGGGCCGTCGTGCGCTGCACGGTGCGGGGCGTGGATCTGGCGGACTGGCTGACGTCCAGAGGGCTGGCCGTTCCCTTCTTCGTGGGAAACTACCGCAGCAGCGCCATGCGGGCCTGTGAGGCGCGTTTGGGCCTCTGGGCGGGCTCCTTCGCCCGCCCGAGCGCTTATCGCCGGCAGGGCGACTTCACGAGCGACGTCATGGGCGTGGAAACGCGGCGGCCCTGCGGCCGGTCTCTCAACCGACTTTAGGGCTATCCGGCATGTGGGGTTGATGCGCGGGTCATTAGCAGCGCCGTGCCCTTGGACGTGAGCTTCCAACCAGCGCCTCCACGGGGGCCAGGACAGTTCTCGACAAGCCCACTGGCTTCGTAATCCCACATCCGCGCAAATGCGGCTTCCGTCGCGGAGGTGCGATTTACGAGAGGGCTACGGGCGCATAGATTGTTCGCGACCTTGGCCGCCGATAACCGGCTGTCCAGGTCGGCGCCAAAGAGATTGTGCAGTTCGGCAGCGATGCGCCGCTTGTCCATCAATACCTCCCGACCGGGACAGCCGGTTATGCCGGCCGAGACTGGACCGGTTCGCCCTCGCGGTTGAGCCGGTCGATGATGGCCTGAAGGCCGCGCGTGTCCATTCGGGCGTAGCGCCCGCCGTCAGTAGCGATTTCCTGAAGCTGTTCGTCGGTGAAACCGCCCGGAAACTGCCAGGCCGCGAGGGCGGCCAGAACCTCAGACAGTTCGTGGTCGTTCAGCTGATGACGGCGTGCCTTCACTGCTCAGGCCCTTCCAGCGCGTCCAGGGCGGCCTTCAGCACTTCCCACGCCCTGACGCCCCGGTCGTGCTCGATCTTCTTGAACCGCACGATAAGGCTCGCCGGGGCCATCATGTTCAGCTGGGCGCGAGGTTCGTCGGGGACGTCGGGCCGGCCTATCAGATCGCTGATCTTGACCTTTCCGGGAGGGTTGGCCCTCCCCTGCCCTGCGCGGCGCGGCGATGCAGGCTTGCCGCGCGACTGAAACCCGGCCGCGTCGGCGACTTCCCGGGCCGCCTCGGCCGCAGGCCTGTCGATCGCCGCTCCGGGGGAGCGCGTGAAGCCCGACAGATCGAGGCCCTTGCGCTCCTCGCCGATCGCCTCGAATCCGAATGCGTCGCTGGACTTGGTCATCATGCGGCTTTCTGTGCGGCGGGCTGGCGGAGGATTTCGATGATTTCTTCCGCGAAGGCGGCGGCATTGCTGCGCGCCTGCGGCAGACCGCCCACCTGGTCAGGGGTCAACTCGCTCAGCAGAGCATCGTGTTTGAACATGCCACGGAAAGCAGGACGGTCGGCCAAGGAGACGTCCATCAACGGCAAGGCGTTCTCCAGGAGCGACTTGCGGATGTCGCGTTCGTCGCGGGTCATGACGGCGCCGGGGTTGGCCCGGGTGATGACGATCCGGTGCGGGATGGCTTTGCTGGAGATCCGTTCCGTCTGATTGATCTGCCGGATGGTGCGGGCGACCTGATTGGCGTCCAAGGTCGTGGGCGCGAACGGCACGAGAACCAGATGGGCTTGGGAGATGACCTGGGCGAGCCATTGGTTCGGGCTCCCCTCCGGATCGGCGATGACGAAGGTTCCCCAGCCTTGCGCGGCCTGAAGCCAGTCAAGGACGGCCTCGTCATCATTGTCCGTGGTGATGACCAGCAGCTTGCTGTCGCCGGCGGCTTCGCGGATGGCGACAGCGGCGTCTGCCGCGCTTCCCACTCGAGTCTTCGGTCCGTCGATAACCGGCGCGCCCCGGCGTTCGGCCCAGCGCGCCAGCGGGCGGTTCGGATCGCCTTCCAAAAGCGCCACGTGGGCTCCTGCGGCAAGAAGCTCCGAGGTCAGGGTCAAAGCGGCCGTGGTCTTTCCACTGCCGCCCTTGGTGTTGGCGAAGATGATGTTCGGCATGAGGCTCCCTCCCGAGCGTCCGGTGAGCACGGACGCGCCGTGGCATCCGGAGACCCTACACCACACGGACCCCACGGACAAGACGGACGCCACGGAAGGTCACGGAGGCAACGGAAGGGAACGGAGGCGACGGAGATCCCGGCGGCCACGGACGTCCCGGAGGACACGGCAAACAACGGAGAACACGGAGCGCCCGGACAGCAACGGACGCCACGGACAACCCCGGAGACCACGGACCAGTCTAGATGGGTCTAGAGTGGTCTAGAGTGGTCTAGACTACGCAGAAGCCCTGACGCGAATCCCGTCGCCCTCATCGTCGACCAAGACCACGTCAGTGCCAAGGGGATCGTGAACCTCGTTGGCGCCGAGGTCCGAGATAGGCGGGACGATCGAGGAAGGGGCTGCCGATGCGGCTGGAACGACCGTCTTGCTGGGGCGAGCGGGCTTGGAGACGGGCGGGGCCTGCGTGAAACGGACGTCGAACGTCCAGCGATCGCCGAGCGGCCTGATCCGGATGACGCCGGCGACAAGCGCGGCGGCGTTGGAGCGTCGAAGCGCCGCCAGGGAGCGATATAGGCGGCCGGAGGGACCAAAGGTCTCGCCAACGGCTGTTCGGGCATCCAGTGGCCCTTCTGGACCCTCGGAAGGGCAGGGGAGGGCGGCTAGGGCCTGTTTAGGAGTCATAGCGCGGGGCAGGGCGGGGCGCGGCCGCCAAAAGGACACTGAGACCACCCAACCGCCCATGACAGGAACGCGGCGGGCGAATTCAGCTACGCCGAGGCGCGCGGCGTCTTGATCGAAGCCCTCAAGCGTGGGCCACGGGCCCGATAGGTATTCGCTGGCGAACTCGACGGGCCGCCCGCCAAGAACCCGACTGGCGTCCTGCGCGGTCGCAGCTCGCCGCGCCTGGCTGTCGAAGTCGGCAAAGGTCTCTACGACGGGGAAGGTCACGGTCACGCCCTCGAATACTTAGACGCCAGTGTGACGTCTGGAGGTTGAATCTTAGTGAAGTCAGTCCGGCGTGGATACGCGGACGAGACGTTTCCAGCTGGCCCAGAGATTGACCGTCACAAGGGGGTCGTTAAGCCGCGCGACCAGGCCGAGCAGGTAGGCGCGCCGGTTGCGAACGTCCGCCGTAAACTCGGCCAAAAGCGCCGCCACAGCGAAGGGAACAGCGGCATCGCCGGCGGAATGGCGACGGATCTCGTCCTTCGTGAGCCCAACACGGCTCGCGGCGGACTGCCCATAGGCCACCACAAGGGCCTCGTCAGTCGGGAACATGGGGTGGCGCGTGAAGGGAAAGTCCTTCTGGGCGAGGATATCGGGCAGGGCGATGATGATGTCACCGACGGCCGGGGCGTTCACCCGGGGTCGGCGCCGGAACGCCGGGGTAGGCGTGATTTCGATGACGGTGACGCTATCCTGGTCATCCTCGGCAGGGTCGTCGTCATAAGTGGAGGATGACTGCCACAGCACCTCGCCGTCGTCGTCCAGGGCGTCGGTTTCGGCCGGCTTGGGCTCTGTCGAGGCCGCGTACTCCTCTCGGAGAGCCCCTCTACCTAGAGAAGATTCTCTAATTTGAATTTTTTCAAGCTGAGTAGGGAGTAATTGGGCGCCGTTTCTGTCAGGCGCGCCGGACTCTTCTGTCACCCCTGAAGAACCCCAGACTTGGTGGTCCAGCAGGGCCTCAAGGCGTCCCACGGCTGCGTCGGCCTGGGCGACGGCCATCCGAGCCATATCGAGATCCTTGCCGCGGCGAACCGCCTCGATGGCGCGCAAAGCAGTCTGGGCGAAGTCGTGTTCCTCGCTGGCGAGGAGGACGGCAAGCAGGCTGCGAATGCGTGTTGAACGGCAGCTGAGGGTGCGTCGCAGGGTGCGCAGCTCGTGGCGATCGACGCGGTCCTGGTCGCGGAGGGCCTCCAGTTCGCGGTATCGGACGACCAGCGGACGGAGATCGACCCCGTAGGCCTCTTCTGGCGCGTCCGCCGCGCCGATCCGGTAGCGGGTGCGATCCGGACTGTCCCGGAAGCTGATCCAACCCAGGCGGCTCGTCTTCTCGCGCCAGCGGGCCAAGGTTCGGCATGTGACGTCGAGATCCGCCATCAGATAGGCGTCGGCGTAGGTCGAGATGAGGGCGAGCCCTGCTGCGGTAAGATCGAGCCCCGCCAAGGCGGCCGAAGGCTTGAAGCATTCCACGGGCTGAAGCTTCACCAGGTGATGCAGGAACGCCCGTTCCCGGGGTTTGAGGCCCATAGCGCGGGCAGGGACGTCCTCCAGGAGGCGGAGGAGACTGGATTTGGTCGCTCCATCCGGCAAACCGGACCACTGGCGCGCGTAATCCTCCGCCCGCCGATGGGCAGGCGTGACTGGTCGTAGGCCCCGCGCACCCGCGCTGGCCTGATGATGCGTGAGCATCGGTCGCTCCCTTATTCAGGGAGGGATTTCGGGCAAAGCTTCGCCGTCGCCCTCAAAGGGCGTTTTTGTCTTGACGATGGGGGGAGCGAGCGCGCATAAGGGTTCTGCACAATTTAGACCCTTGCTTTTTTTGAAGCACGCCCGCCGTTCCCTCTGGGGACGGCGGTTTTTCTTTGTCTGGACCCCTCCGACTCGCTTGGTGTTGCGGTCATGGGACGGCGCCCCACGATTCGCGTCAAGTTTTCCCAACGGCAATTGGGAAACAGGGGCAATGAGCGGTCGAATGGGTTAACGCCGAGTTACAATTCGGCGGTATGTTTGAGTCCTGAAGCCACCCCGGGGGAGGGGTGTTCGGCCGCTAGGCGGCGCGCGCTCCGCTCAGGTCGACGGAATGATGTGACCGTGTGGACACGCTTTCGAGGCGCGAAGGCGCGCGAAGATCAGCGGTGGCCGAATAGATCAACGAGCCCAGGTCGGCCTGCTGGTCTTTGGCGATTTCCTTGAGCAGGTCGACAAAGTGACGCCGGAAGGCGAGGTCAACACGGCTGCCAGACAGGGGCTGGCGCGAGATGCCGGCGACAAAACCGTTGTCAACACAACGCTGTAGGCGGCGCTCAACGACGGCCGATACCGATCGCAGGCCGAGGGCTTCCCGTTCAGCCTTCAGCCCAGCGATGACGCTTTGGGGAAGGCGGGCGGCAACATTGGCGTGGGTTTTGTCGGACACGAACAGCACCTCTCGTTCACACTATGCGGTGAGTTACGCCCCGAAACAAGGGCCGGGGCGGTGTCTGGACATGTGAAAATGAGGACTGCGAACAGCCCCGTGCGGATCACCATTAGCGCCGCGCGGAGCCCGACGCAATATAGAGGCATTCCGCGAATCCAACGACATACGTCCGAGCTTGCGACTCCGCTGAAAACTGCGGTTAGGCGGCCTCGCCCTTGGAAATGAGGAGCATTCGGAGGCTGGCGACGCTGCGGGGACGGCCGCCGGCATAGAACAGGCTCGGGTTTGCGGAGGCGGCGCGAGGGAACAGCGCCGCGGCTGACCTGGCCGGATCATGCGTATTGGCGCGAAGCAGGGAGACCGCGCCGCCGGAGCCGAGGAAGTGGGCCATATACAGCTCGCCGTCGCGCGGCGGCCGACGCAGGTAGGAGCGCAGGGCGCTCGCGTTCTCGCGGGTGAACTCGCCGGCGAGGTACGCGGAAAGCTGGGCGTCATAGCGCAGCGCGAGGATCTGGCGGCGCACGACGCGGTCGTTCACGAAGGGTTCGCCGTTTCGGTCAAGGTGGATCTGAGAGGCGAGGTGACCGAGGCCATAGGATGCGCCGTGGCGACGCACGGTGAGCAACCAGGTCGTTTCGATGAACTGATAGAGGCCCGCTGCCGTGGACGTCGCCGCCCTGGCCGAGGGGTCAAATGACGACTCCCGCTTGGCCGCCCGCCACAGATAGCCGTGCGATACGCCCGACCGCTCGGCCGCGGCCTGGATGGCGAACTGGACGTGAGCCGCCGGCGTCGACGATCGCGACGAAGCGCGGCGGGTTCGGGGCGCGCGAGCTGCTCGAGACAGGTAGCGCTGGAAACTGAAGGCCTGGACCGGCGCGGGGGGCCGCGTCGCGCCAGTTTCCGAGAATGCGGCGAAGGTCGAGGCGACCTTGGCGGCAATCAGGGGATCGAGCGGAGCGGCGGCGTCCGGAGCGGTCGGGACATGGGGCAGGGCCCGGCCGACGAGACGGCTGGCGTCGGCTTCTGCGCGGATCGCGCGCGCCACTGGATCCGCAGCGAGCATATCGAGTGTGGGCGTGGGGTCGGTGAGGAGGTCCAGCCCAGGGCCGTCGCGCACGGCCGCGAACGCCGCCGCCTCGATCTCCGAGTGAGAACGAAGCCCGTGAGCGCTGGCGGACAAGGCGAGCGCCGATACGGCGCAGGCGACAATGGCGAAGGCCGAAGGTCGGCCGAGAAGGTTCTGTTTCATCTCTGCATCCATGGGGTGGGGGATGCAGGGATCGGACTGACAGCGCGGGCCTTTTCGCACACCGGCCCCGTCGCGCGCAACCCAAGGCCCACAAGGGCAAAAAAAGGGGCCAGCCGAAGCTGACCCCCAAGGTGGCCTGTCCAGAGTGGTCCAGGCTCGATGCGACGGATGCGGGCTAGTCGAGGCCAGCCGGCGAATGGAAGACGTGGAACCCGGCTTCGGCCAAGTGTTCCAACGGTTGAGCGCGAGGCACAGTTTGCCCGATCAACTGACCAACCTGGGCGGCGGCCTCAGCGAGTGTCTGCGCCTCGCTGAGGCCGAGGACGGCGTAACCGGCTGCAAGGCGGTCAGCGCCGTCCATCGGAACGAGCCGAAATCGTCGGCTCGGAACGTCCGCCCGAACGGCAGCAATGAAGGCAGTCGAAGGCTGTTCCGCGAGGGCGGCCGACGAGGCGCGCTCGATCAGGGTACGCAGGGCGGCGGCCTTGGCGGGATGCTGGGCGATCTCGGCCGACACGCTCAGACGGCGAAGGGCGATGGACACCAAGGTCGCCTGGTGCGCGTCGTCGATAGGGATGCAACGGGACATAGGGGATTCCGACAAGAGTAGGGGAGGGGGCCGAAGCCCCCTCCGCAAGGGTTCAGTCCTCGGCGCCCGCTTCCGCGTCCTCGTCCTGGATGAACTCGTCGTCCGCGAAATCATCGTCATCAACGGCCCCGGCCGGTCCAGCCCCGATATCAGCCTTGTTGTTGCTGGGTGACAGGGTCGGTTCCGCCAAGGTCGCCAGCATCGGCGGGGTCCAGCGGTGTTTGGCGGCGTTCCGGGCCACGATCTCGACCAGTCCCGTGCGCTTCTCCTTGGCGAACGGTTCGGCGTCCATGCCCATATCGGTGATCGCCTGCGTCAGAGCCTTCTTGCCCGCGCCCTTGAGGAACTCCGCATCCGGCGTCCAGCGCTCGGCCATATCGACCTTGGCGTGAGCGGCGATGAGCCCCAGCTGGGCCCACGCGCGAGGCCGCCGATAGTCAGCCCGGCTCTCGACGGCGTTCAACTGGCAGGCCACGCAGAGCGCCAGAAGCTCGGCCTTTTCCCCCGCGCTCAGGGCGACGACGTAGGGGAAGAACTCCAGATAGGTCGAAGGCAGACGCTCATCCCAAGCGGCATAGAGGTCCTCGTACTCGCGATCCCCCTTGACCGTGATCCCCTCGGCCGGTTCGGCGCCCGCCTTCGCGAAGGACAGGGCATAGCCGTGGTCAGAACGGTTCCGCAGAACCATCCAGCCCTGGTGGGCGACCATCGTGTCATAGGCGACGGCGGGGTTGACGGCGACGGCGTTGCGAACGGCAGTCGTGGCGATGCGGGTCATCCGCTGGTGGCCTTCGTGGCCGAACGCGGGCTTCTCCTTCGCCTCGGCGGTCCCGCCCCCGCTCTGCGCGGTGGCCCGGAAGTAGGCGCGCTCGATCGTCAGCTTCCCGCCGTGTTGCAGGATCAGGAACACAGTCCCGGCCGCCTTTTGCTCGTCGGTCCAGACCTCAAGCGTTTCCGTCAGCTTGCGCAGTTCTTCACCCGCTACGGCCCGATCCCACGCGCCGATATCGTGGTCGTTGCTGATCGCCCGAAGTTCCGCCATTCGCGCCGCTTCGGCCTCGGTGGCGTCACGCCGAGCCGGATACTGCCGGCGCTGACCGCCCTCGTAGCCATAGGACTTCTGCGCCACCTCCACATTGGCCCATCCTTCGGCCCGAACCGCCTCAACGGCCTCGTTCAGCTTGTCCTGGGCGAGTTGGTGGGCGAGAGCGCTGTCAGCCCACGCCGCCGTGGTGTCGTCCCCGTCCTGAAACAGGTCGATGACGAACGTGCCGCCCGCCACCGCATAGGCGTCCCGCCCGACGAAGACGGCGATCCGATCCGACGCGTCGAGAGTGCTGTCCAGCAGCATCGAGCGCACATTCCAGTCGTTGATGTGACGCTGACCCTCGAAGCGACCCCAGACCTGCAGCTGCCGCTCATGATCGTCCGTCAGGGTGAAAGCCTGCAGGGTGTCGATGTCGAACCGACCGGCGAAGAACGCGTCCAGAACGGCGGGGGCCACATGGGACAGGCTCAGAAGCTGCGCGACGCGCTTGCGGGTCGAACCCGTCACCGCTGCGATCTCGGTTGCGTCCAGCCCCTTGGCCGAAAGGGCGCTGTAGGCCGACAGTTCTTCCTGAACGGTCATCGCCTCGCGCTGCGCGTTCTCGGCCAGACTGATTTCGAGGGCCACGGCCTTGGGCTTCAGGACGAAACTGACCCCGAGCGCCTGAATGTCGGCCGGGAGACGCTTCTCCTTCTTCAGCCGTTCGAGCGACCGCAGACGCCGCCGCCCGGCGGTGACGTAGTGAACGCCGTCCTCCTCATAGCCGACCAGAGGATTCAGCAGCCCCACGGGGGAGGCGATGGAGTCGCACAGTCCGCTGATGTCGTCTTGGGCGGGCTTGCTGTTGGCCCGCACGTTCTCAGGCGCAACCTTCAACTTCGCACCCAGGCGCACCTGGATGGTGCCGGAAACTTCGGTCGCCGAAGCGGTATCAATAGGGGTCATTTGCATCGTCATCGTCCTTGTTTTTGATTGGACGCAGACGGTTCCCAAGCCTCGCGATGCCCACGCCAGAGACAATCTCCGGCCTTTCCAAATCAGCACCGCAGGAACGACTTAATCGAAACACGCCCGCGCGAGTTTCCGGAGCGCGGGCGGCAAAGCCGCGCGCTTAGGGGGGTGAAACACGTCACAGACCGAGAGGCCCGGAGGGGGATCACCCGGCCTGCAGGCGCGAAGCGGCGAAGGCTGGGGATACCGGGCCTTCTCGCCCCCGCCCGTCAGGGCGAGGGGTCGTCTTGACGTGTGAGGGGGCGGCCCCCCTCCAATGCCGACTGCAACGCCGAGGAATGCGCGAGCGCAGCGAGCCCCTCTCCCGCCGGCCGCGCCAGCGGAGATAGGCGGGATATCTAGCCGTGGCGGGGACGATGGGGCAGGAGGAACGACGAACAATCGGAGGTCAAATGGAGTCGATGGATGCTGGTGCACGCCAGCTGCGGGCGCAGGAAGTCTTGGCCGAGGGGCTGGTAAGCGGCCGAGCGCTGGAGGAAATCCTCGGTGTCGAGGCGGCGCTGCAGATCGATCCCCGATGTCCCGATGCGCTGATTGTCCTCGCGGATCAGGAAGAGGTGCGCAGGCTGGCCAGCGCGCCCTATGTGCGTCTGGCGCTGGCGCATCTTGCGCATGACGTGGCCTGGAATCGCGTCAAGGCCCGGCAGAAGGTGATGGCCCGGCCGAAACGCGATGTCTTCGACATGGTGGAGGCTCGCCCGTACCTCCGGGCCGCGATCCTGCTGGCGGGCTGTCTGGTGGAGACCGGCCACGCCGACCTGGCGCGCGGGATCTATCGCAGGGTGATGCGTCAGCAGCCTCGCGACAGCATGGGCGCGAGGTATCTGCTCGCGATCCTGGACGTGCGGACCGGTGATGATGCGGCCTTCGAGCGCCGCCGGCCTCAGTTTGAGGGCGACGAGCATCCGGCGTGGGTTTTGACGGAGTTGCTGGTGGCCCATCGCCGCGGGGACGCGGAGAGAATGGGCAAGGCGTTGGAAATCGCGCGGCGTCGCTATCCGGAGATCGTCGCAATGGTCGCTGATGCGGCCGACGCTGATCGGAGTGAAGCGCTCGAATGGCGACGAAGCGAGTTGCACTCGCTATGGCGGGCGAATCCGCCCGCGCAGAGGTGGTTGAGAGAGTTGTTGAGCGTATCCGGTTAGGCCGCGAGCTGCATCACGGGGATGCCACGCGCACGGGCCTTGTCGACCATGTTCATGGTCACGCCGTTGCCGGGCCCGGCGACGACGCCGGCAGGCAGTTGATCGAGCATCACATCGTTTCGCTTGAACGGGGCCGCCTTGTCGTGGCGGTTCCAGTCAGGCTTGAACGGAATCTGAGTGACGCCCCGGTTATTGGCCCAGCACGCTGCGATGCGCTCGCCGCCCTTGGGTGTGGCGCCGTGGATCAGGATCATATCGGGGTGTTTTTCCCGGACGCGATCGAGAGCGGCGAAGATCTTGTCGTGGTCGTTGAAGTCTGGGCCTGCAGTGAAGGCAATGAGGGTGCCCTGTGGGACCAGGACCGCGTTGTCAGCCCGGGCCTTGGCGTTCATGAAATCGCGGCTGTCGATCATGGCCGACGTAACCGTCTTGCGGTTGACCATCGAGCCGGCCGCCGGCCGCCACGCGGATCCGGTGTGCTGGGCGAACAGCTGAGCGGCGGTGTCGCGGACAAATTCGAACGCGTTCCGCTGCTCGACAAGGCTGATCCCCTCCGCCGTAAGGCGCTCCAGCTCGACTGAGCGGACCTCCGAGCCATTCTGCTCCATCATGGAGCGGCGCTGCGCTTGTTCGTTGTCATCGAGCACCCGGCCGACCCGATCGACCTTGCGGTGGAAGATGTTGGTGAACTGCCAGAGGATGTCGGACGTCTCCTCCTCGAGGCGCGTGTCGTTGAGCATCCAGCCGATTGCGTCAAAGGCGTCAGCGAGCGCCTGTCGGCAAACGTCCGCTTCCGGAAGTGGACGCGGATCCTGTTCATCGCCGATGGGCCGATAGCCCGTCAGGGCGAGCTCGTCGAGCAACGCGGCCGTAGGACTGATGTCCTGGGCGGGATGGGGATCGGGGTTCAACATGGCGAGTCCTCCTTGTGGCCGGGCCGCACGCTGCGACCTTCACGGGGACCGAACAGGCGATGGGCGACGGACATGCACCCGAAGGGCCGAAACGGAGTGGAGGACCGCGTTAGCGGTTGCCTGGGCCGTCGAGGGCGCTCTAGCCCGACCCTTCGCCGGTCCCCCTCTCGTGAAGGCGCGGATGCGGCTCTCTCAGGCCCCAAAGGACTGGCGCCGTGATCAGCCGACCCTGCAGGACGGCCGCCGACAGGCGGCGGGGTGTTGAACGTCGAGGCCCTGGTTCAGGTGGACCTCATGGAAGGCCTCAAGCGGCCCGCGGGCGGGCGATCGTCGAGACCAGCGGATAGCGAGCGACCAGTCGCGCCAGGATGTCGGCGCCGGCGTCGGTCGAAGGAATGAAGAGACGGGTCCGATAGCTGATGATCTCGGTCATCATACCCATCGCCTTCATGGCGGGCAGGGACGAGGGCAGGATGCCGGTCACCTCGATGCGCTGAGCGCCCATGACCAGGCTGCGGCGGACCGAAACGTCTTCGGCCAGTTGCAGGGTCACGCCCTGATCGCGAACCATGGCCCATCCGGCGACTGGCGATACAGCCGGCGCGTCCAGACCGAACTGGCGGCAGACGCCGCCAAGGTCTGCTTCGGCGACCATACGGCCGATGATACGCTCCCCGTCGTCCGTCTGCAGGCGATAGACCCGCGTCGTGTCCTGGGGCAGTCGTGACCAGATCGGGAGCAGGAGACCGGTGACGACGCTGATGGTCGACTCCATGGTTTCGGGAAGGCTGTCGATCTCGGTCTGCCAGGCCAGAGCGAAGGCGGGCTCTTCGACAGGTTGCCATTGCGACGCCGCCTGTTCGCCGACGCTGACCGTATCGCGAGACATTGGACGATACAGGCGGACGCGGTCTTCAACGCGGCCGTCATCGAACATCCTTGCGGGGGCCTGAACAGCCAGCGCCGCCCGGCCGGACTGACGGTTGATGAGGAAGACCCCCTCGCGATCGGCGCGGATCCCCATAACGTCGGCAAGGCGCAGCGGCTGGACGCGCTGGACCTGGGTCACGGTGAGGAGGCGGGTTTCCGCCCCGCTCTCGGCGTGGGTGAAGATCGTCTTGCGGGCGGTGACGGTGAACCGTTCCGCCGTCAGGGTCTCTACGCCGACTTCGAAGACGCCGGCGGCGACAGCGGCTTCCACTTCGGCCTCAATGCGTTCCTCGAGATAGCCGAAGATGCTGTTCTGCATGTCGATACGAAGGGCGAGGACGCGGTTCAGGAACTGCGTGATCGGGGGCAGGTCCTCCTTCAGCGTGCCATCCGTGTCGCAAAGGGACAGACCGGTTGCGGCCTCGAAGGCGCCAAGGGTCAGTCCGTCGACGCGACCGGCATAGAGCATGTGATACAGGCGACGAAGGCCCGTCTTGGCGTAGTCAGACTCGAGGTTGTCTTCCGGCCGGAAAAGACCCTGGCCGCCGGTCTGGCGCTGGCCCTTGGTCAACGCGCCGAGGCTGTCGAGGCGGCGGGCGATCGTGCTGAGGAAGCGCTTCTCGCCCTTCACATTGGTGGCGACCGGCCGGAAGATCGGCGGGTGCTTCTGATTGGTGCGGTTGGTGCGGCCGAGGCCCTGAACGGCTGCGTCAGCCCTCCAGCCTGGCTCCAGGAGGTAGTGTGCCCGGGTGGCCTGGTTCACCGCACCGAGATCCGAGTGGTAGCTGCGGCCGGTCCCGCCCGCGTCCGAAAAGACCAGAATGGGCTTCTTGCCGTCCATGAACGCGGCGGTCTCGCCCTGGTTGGCGGAGCCCGGGCGAGTCTCGACACACAGCCGGCTCTGGCCTTGGGTGGTCTTGCGGACGATCCGGCGAGACCGGCCGGTGACCTCAGCGACGCGATCCGTGCCGAAGTGATGGACGATCTGGTCCAGCGCGGCCTGAACGGGGGGCAGCGCCCCGAGATACTCGATCAGCTCGTCTCGTTGGGCGAGCGCCTCCTGACAGAGGACGGGTTGGCCGCCGGCGTCGACGGCGGGTCGCGAGCGCATGTTGCCGTCCTCGTCCGAGTACGGTTCGAACAAGGCCACGGGGAAGGAGTGCATCAGATAATCCATCACGTACTCGCGAGGTGTGACGTCGATCTGCAGGTCGTGCCATTCGGACACGGGGACCTCCGCCAGGCGACGATCAGTCATGGCCTCGCCGGTGCTGACGAGCTGGATGACGGGCGCCAAGCCCTCGGCGAGATCCTTCTCGATCCAACGGATGAGCGTGGGGACCTTCATGGCGGTGACAAGGTGGTTGAAGAAACGGACTTTCGCGCCCTCGAACGCCGACCTGGCCGCGCCCTTGGCGTTCCCGTTGAGGGCGCCGCCGTCCTCGTTGCTGATGCCGGTCGCTTTCAGGGCGTCTTCGAGGTTGTTGTGAATGATCGAGAACGCATCGGCGTAGGCGTCGTAGATCTCGATCTGGGCACTGGTCAGCGCGTGCTCGACGATCTCATATTCGACGCCGGCGTAGGACAGGGCGCGCGAGGTGTAGAGACCCAGCGCCTTCATGTCGCGAGCGAGAACCTCCATGGCGGCGACGCCGCCGGCTTCCATCGCCGTGACGAAGCTGGCGCGCGTGGGGAAGGGGAAGTCCGCGCCGCCCCAGAGGCCGAGGCGGGAGGCGTAGCCCAGGTTGGCCACCGTCGTTGCGCCGGTCGCCGAGACGTACAGGACCCGGGCACGGGGCAGGGCGTTCTGCAGCCGGAGGCCGGCCTTGCCTTGTTCGGAGGGTCCGCGGTCGCCACGAGCCCCCTTTTCGCCTGCGGCGTTGGCCAGAGCGTGAGCCTCGTCGATCGCGACGACGCCGTCGAAGTCCGGTCCCAGCCAGTCGAGGATCTGCTGCAGGCGCGAAGCCTTCTCCTGTCGAGCGCCGGAACGCAGCGTGCCGAAGGTAACGAACAGGATGCCCTCAGACAGGGTGATCGGGGCGCCCTGCTTGAAGCGGGAGAGCGGAACGATCTGTTCGCGGCGGCCGCCGAGGGCGGTCCAGTCGCGTTGAGCGTCCTCGAGGAGCGGGTCGTTCTTCGAAATCCAGACGGCCTTGCGGCGGCCCTTCAGCCAGTTATCGAGGATGGCTCCGGCGAGCTGACGCCCCTTGCCGGCCCCTGTTCCATCGCCGAGGAAGAAGCCCTTGCGGAAGGTGACTGCGCGTTCATCGCCGTCTGGCGCGGCGCTGACGTTGTCGAAGGTTTCGTCGACGACCCACGAGCCGGCCAGATCCGCGCTATGCGCCTCGCCGGCATAGATGATGGTCTCCAGCTGGGCCTCGGAAAGGATGCCGTCGTCCACCAGGCGGCGGGGGAGGTGGGGCCGGTAGGTCGGGCGCGGCAAGCGGACCGCAGCCATGGCGGTCGATTGCACCAGAGGCGTGGGGTGGGGTTTCGCGCCAGCGATGGAGATGCTTTCGACGGCGTAGGTCTCGTAGATCCCGTCGGCGTCGTTGGCGGGGCGGTGATCTCCGGCGTTGGCCAAGGCGTAGTCGAGCTCGATGACATCGGCGAACGTCGGCGAAGGCGGGGTCACCAGTCCGGACGCAGGGCGAGCCGCGACGCGGGGGGTGGTTGGGCGCAGAACTGGCGCACGGGGGATTGCGATTGGTGCGGGAGCGCCGAGACGACGAGGCGCCTCCAGGACCGCCTGCAGCAGCGCGGCTGAATCGCTGGCGGTTGGGCCCGATTGCGTCAGTTGCTCCGCATCGGCCGGGGCGACCTTGTCAAAGATGGTCAGGCGAGTGTCGATCGTCGTGCCGTGGCGGGCATAGGCCCGACCGTCCACCGGCATTGTGAAAGCGAGTGTGGCCCCCCGCCGCTGAAGGGCGGCGAACCTTTGGGGATGAGCTTCAGGGGAAAGACCGGCGCCGGTGATGGTGACAAGGCGCCCGCCGGGGGCCAGCCGGGCGAGGGCGGAGGCGATGTGCCGGAAGTCTGCGCCCTGAGCCCGCCCAACGACATCTGGCGTGACGGAGAAGGGTGGGTTCATCACGACCAGGTTCGGCTGGACCGACGCAGGAAGGCGATCGTTGATCTGTTCCGCGTTCAGGCGGGTGACGGGCGTGTCCCGAAAGAGAGTGTCGAGCAACTCGGCGCGCCGCGGGTCCAGCTCGTTGAGGTGGACGCGCGCGCCGGCCATTTCTGCAAACACGGCCAGAAGGCCCGTGCCGGCGGAAGGCTCGAGGACCACGTCACTGGACCGGGTGTCGAGGGCGATGCTGGCGACGAAGGCGAGGTCGACCGGCGTGGAGAACTGCTGGAAGGCGACCTGGTTCTCCGACCGGCGCGTCTGGGACGGGGTGAGCGCCAGAAGATCGCGTAACTCCGCGAGAATCTCGAAGGGCGCGTCGCGCCGCCCAATCAGGGCGGAAGCCTGCCGGCGAAGGTAAAGGACCTGGGCCAGCTCCGAGGCCTCGTAGGCGTCCTTCCAGTCCCACGCCCCTTCGGCGTCGCTCGCGCCGAAGGTGTCTTCCAGGGTCGTGCGGAGGAGCCGGGCGTCGAGTTGACGACCCTTGCCCAGGGCGACGGCCAGCACCCAAGCGGCGGCGATCAGTGCATCTGTCCGGCTGGGGGCGTCGAAAAGCGAACCTGTGATCAGGCGAGCGGAAGCGTGGGTCATCGGAGGTCTCCGGAAAGGGTTGAACCGGACCGGAAGGGCTCTCTTCTCTCGCCCTATCGATCTTGCCCCTCTCGAATCCTCCTCTCCCTCTCGCTCTGTCCGCCTGCTCCGGCGGTTGACGATCGGCGCGGTCGGAACGGCGGCGTCAGGCCGGAAACCCAGACGCAAAAAGGCCCCGCTCCAGTTGCCTGGGCGGGGCCTTGTTGGGCCGGGCGGGTGTTAGATGGCGAGGCGGTGTGGCTCGTCGTAGATCGGTTCGTGAGAAATGACCTGGTCGGTGGCGCGTGTGCGCGGCACTGCGAGGGCTTGTGGCAGGAGGCGGCCGCCCGCGAGGCGGTCCTCATTGGTCGCACGGATGGCCAGCTGCTGTTGGGCGACCAGGACGCAGTGCATCATCGCCCAGAAGGTCGCCTCATCGGTCGAGTTCTGAGCGGCGTACATCACCTGGGCGAAATCGTCGCCGGTTGCGCCGAGAATGGCGAGGGTGATGTCTAACTTCTGAGGCCCGCCTTTCGACCCGTAATTGGGATCGGCGTAGGCGCTCACTGTATCTCGATTGAAGCCCGCCTTCTCGGCGATGTTCTTGATGCCCTGCTGGCGACACCGAACGGCAATCAAGTAGGCAACGCGACGCTTGATCTGATCAGGCGACGGCGTCTTGTCTTTCCACGGCATAAGGCCCCCAAAAAACTACTGGCCGCGCGCTGCGGCGTAACCCCAACTTATCTGGCCGAGTCCCCCCTCATCTAGGACGCCCCCGCAGCAGAGGCGTCTGTGATCTGCGCAAGGCAGAGGGGTAGGTTGTTCAGCCTGGCTTCATTGGCGCTGGGGTCCGGGGCCGCGGATCAGCGTAGAGGCCATTCGTCCGCCAGTTGCAAATCAGCGGAGCCCTAGAATCACCAAATAGGCGAGCGGAAGCAAGCGGAAAGCGGAGCGGAGTCCGCACGATGCCCAAAAAAAGACGCATCCCGTGGCTGGAACGCCGCACAGACGCGGCTGGCGGGTCGTTTTAAGAGACTGAGGGGCCGCAACTTAAGGTATTGTTAAGGACGGTCGGGCGGCGGGAAGTCGTCCTTGCCGTAGGTCGATATCAAAATGGCACGGCAGGCGAGGCCGTACATGTAGAGGGCGACCAGCACGACGGCGCGCGTGGTTCTCCAATAGTGCCGGCGGTGTCCAGGGGCCGAACCGGTGCGACGTGCATCAGTGGCCATGAGGTGCATAGCGACCTCGTCGGCCAAGGTCTTGGTCGACAGCGGGAGCCGCAGCGTGCCCTTGCGCGAGTAGTAACCGATGTCGAGCGCTTCGAGACGCTTCGTCGCGATGGCGCCGGTGCGCTGCTTCAGGGCCTGGAGGGCTGGACCGACGAGGTCCAACGTCGACAGCTGCCGACCTTGGGTGACGCGGTGAAAAGCCTTGGCTGCGTCAACTGCATTCCAGAACACAGGATCGGCCGTGAGCGGGATTTTGAGGACCTGCGGCTCGCGCACGGGTTCGTCCCCACCCGATGAAATGGTGTCGTTGCCCAAAAGATATCCCGTCCTCCCCCCGGACCACTGTTCTTCCGCCCGGGGCACCAATGCGGCGTAACAGATTCCGCCATTAACCGCGTCCCCCGAATGCGGCCCGGACAACGCAACGCGCGGGGCTGAACGCGCGAAACGCAGCAACGCAGCAGTATTACGCAGGCCGAGGGCGGACGGATGCGGAAGCGCGTCCGCATGGCGCGGATGCCGACGGGCGAAAAGCGGGGAGGGGGCCGCATCGCACGGAGTCGCGCGGGCGGCGGGCGGCTTCGAATACGCAAGAAGCGGAAGTAAGCCCGCAGCGTGTTAAGTAATCGGAAAGCAACAAAACGCCGATTTCAGGGCGTAACGCAATAAAAAGGATTGCGTTGCTATCCGAACCATGAGTTTTTAGGTCGGGCCGAGGCGGCCTAGCGCGTCGGCTCATCTAGGAACGAGGTTTATAACTATGAAGAGGAATGTGATGACGCTGGGTTCGGCCGCTGTGCTGTCCGACCCGAAGGTTATCCGCAACGTCGAGCGCGCCCTGCTTCTGGGCGCCGTCGCTGTCGCGGTGACCGCCACCGCCGTTGCCGGCACGGACAACACGTTCGACTCGACCGTCTCTCAGCTGACCGACTGGACCGAAGGTTCGCTCGGCAAGCTGGCGGGTGTGGCCGGTGTCGCCGTGGCCCTGGTCGGCATGGTGATGAAGTTCGACTGGCGTCTGATCGGCGGCGCAGCGGGGATCGGGCTGACAGCAGCCACGGGCCCGGGGATCGTCTCCGCTCTGGCTTCGGCCGTTTTCTAAGAGAGGGGAGCATCCCCCCTTTACTCTCAGAGCGATGAGGGCGGGGCGGCGTCGGAAGGGGTTCCACGTCGCTCCGCTCCCTAGCTCAGCAATCCCAAGTACAGCGCGTAGCTTGCAAACCGGCGCACTGTTCTTCGGGGCAACCAGTTAGGCCCATGAAAGACACATATATTCCGCAACACCTCGACGCGCCTGAGCGCTATTTGGTGTTTACTCCGGACGAGCTGGCCGTAGTCGTCGCTCCTCTGTTGATCTGCATTCTGGTTTTCAACTTCCTGGTCGGCCTCATCGTGGCGGGCACGTGCCTGTGGGCGCTGCGGAAGTTCAAACAGGGCAGCTCCCTCAGCCGACTGAAATGGGCGGCCTACTGGCTTCTGCCCTCGGACGTCTTCCGGCTGAAGGCGACGCCGCCCTCCCATCTTCGCGAGCTGGCGGGCTGACCATGAAAACAATGAACGTGAACAATCAGGCGCGTGTGCTGAACCGGCGCCTGACAGCGGTGTCGATTATGCTGGCCGCGAGCATCACCGCCAACGCCGCGATGGCGGTTTCGGTGGCGACGATGAACAAGGTGGTTCTGGTCCCCAGCCTGTCGGACTCGGTCGAGATCTCGGCGCACGGTGGCGTTGACCGTGACTACCTCGAACGTCTGGCGCGGGATGCGACCTACCTGTTCCTCAACAGGACGCCCGAGAGCGCCCGGTATTTCGAGCGGAACCTTGAGCGGATCACCGAGCCGGAAACCTATCAGGAGATCAAGGCGGCGCTGATCCTTGACCGCCAGGAGCGGCAGAACACGCGAACGTCGCAGACCTTCTATCCGAACGACTTCTTCGTCGACCCATCGAAGCTCTACGTCGAAGTCGTCGGTGAGCTTGAAACCAGCAACGGCACGCGGATCGTCGAGACCAAACGGGCGACCTACGGCCTGACCTTCAACAAGCGCGGTTCGATGCTTCGTCTCGCCAGCTTTGTCCCGGTCGAGAAGGACCAGGCGCAGGGCACCCGCGCTCCAGTTTCCAACAAGGATGAACAGCTATGAAGCGTGCGCTTCTCACGGGCGCCGCGTTCTGCGCCGCGCTGCTGGCGACCAACCCAGCCCATGCCGATCCCGTCCAGGTCCGCAACGGACAATTCGAAGCCGTTGTATCGGCCGACCAGATGTCCCGCATCGCAATCGAGGGCGACAAGATCGTCTCGGTGCGCTCGATCAGCGAACCTGACGGCCCTCAGATGATGGTCGAGGCCGAGGAGGCCACAGGTGATGTCTATGTCGCCTTTGACGGCGACGTCCTGGGGCGGACCTTCACCCTGTTCCTGGTCACGCAGTCAGGCCGAACGGTCCAAGCGACCCTCTCGCCCGCTGCGGTGGCGGGGCAGACAGTCACGGTGAATATGGGCGCATCGGCCTCGTCCGGTTCGGGGGAGACCGTCCAGCGCTCCGAACGCCGCAGCGGCTACATGGAAACCGTGACGGCGCTCTTCCGGCTGATGTTCAACGGAGAGGCCCCCGAAGGCGTGCGGCGCGAAGCGCGGGCAGGCCAGGCGACACGGGTCGGGCCGTTCGAACTCCGTGTGGTCGAGACTTACGAAGTCGCGAACCTGCGAGGTCAGGTCCTCGCGATCCGCAACGCCTCCGAGGCGACCGTCCCGGTCGTCGTGGACAGCTTCCTGGTCGCTGGGGTGATGGCCGCCGCCGCCGACCGGGTGGAGCTGCTCCCGGGCGCTGATGGACGGGTCTTCGTCGTGGAGGAAGTCCGTTGAGCCATGAAGTTGAACTGCCGGCGGCCGAGCCCGCCTTTGACGGTCCCATTCCCGGCGACTCCAATCGCGCGGCCAAGCGGCGCCAGACGATCATCTGGGGTGCGATCACCGCGTTGGTGCTCGCGGGCGGCGGCTTCGTAATCTACCAGATGCTCAAGCCGGTTCCTTCGCGGGATAACCCGGAGGCCGCGCGGCGTATTCTCGCAACGGCTGACCTGGCTCGCGGCCAGAACATGTCCGGCGAGGCGCAGGCCTCCGAGCTGGCTGTGCGTGTCCAGGAGTTGGATCGCCAGATCGCCGAACTAAATGGGCAGAACGTGCAATTGAGCGCGGAGGCCCAAGGCGCCCGGCAGCAGCTGGAAGCCGAGCGCGCCGATGCCTTGCGCACGATCGACGCGCTGAACAATCAGATTCAGACTCGCGGTAGCAGTGCTCCCCCCGGGCCGGGCGGGGTTGCTGTGAACGCGGGAGGGGCCGCGCCGGCCATGCAAGCTAACGGCGTAGCTCCGGCTCCGATGGGTGGCGGTGATCCGTTTGCACCCGTCGGGGCTGGCGCGGGCGGACAGATGGCTCCCGGCGTCGCCGGGGCAGATTCTGGCGTCCGTCCGCGCCGGTCTCTTTCGACGGTCAGGGTGGCTGGCGCCGCTGGCCCAGGGGGCGCTGCGGGCGGCCCGACCGTCTCCACCTCGCGCACCTCCGGTGGCGCTGCGGGTACGCAGGCAGGCGGAACGGGCGGCACGGGGCAGGGACAGTACATGTCGAGCTCGATGCAGGTGTTCGACACCGAACGGTTCGTGCCCCCCAACGCCTACACCCGAGCGCGTGTTCTGGTCGGCGTGGACGCCGCGACTGGCGTCACCAGCACCTCGGACCCGAAGCCGGTCCTCTTTCGACTGACGGGCCCGGCGATCCACGTCGGCGCGGATGGCCGCTATCAACGCACGGATCTGACCGGCTGCCTGGTGAACGGCGCGGCCTATGCCGAACTGTCTTCGGAGAAGGTCTACATCCGGCTGCAGCGTATTTCGTGCCCGGCGGGGCCGCGGCAGTTTTCGGTCGCGACGGTCGAGGGTTACGCGTCCCACCTGGGCAAGGCCGGCGTGCGGGGCAATGTGATCTCGCGTGAAGGCGGGCTGACCGGCCGCGCCATGATCGCCGGAACGCTGCAGGGCCTGGGAAACAGTCTGTCTCGCTACACCGATCAGATGTCGAGCTCGATCGGCATCGGGGCAGGGGGGTCGCTGACCGCGCCGCCCCGTCTGGAAGCGGGTGACGTAGCGGCTGGCGCCGCCGGTTCCGGCGTCGCCAACGCCGCCGAGATGCTGGCCGACTACTACGTCAAGCGGGCCGAGCAGTACCAGCCGGTCGTGGAAATGCCGACCGGCATCGAGGTCGAACTCGTCTTCCTGAGCGGGTTCGAAATTGGCGGCCCAGCCCGCCGTTGAACCTGTCCTTCAAATCAGAAAGTCACGCCATGAAATACCTCCGTACCGCCGCCGCGCTTGCCGCGTTCGTCCTGACCGCCTCGCCGGTCGTCGCACAGGTCGCGACGGCCTGCGACTGCCCTCATCACGGGCAATCCGCGTCGTCTTCGCAGGTCTGCCCCGATAAGGGCGCTGGAAGCGCTGCGCCGAAGTCGGCCGAGGGTCACGCCCCGCACGACCATTCCGCCAAGGAAAAGACCACGCTGTCTGCCCCGACCGACGCGCCGGGCCAGAATGCCGCAGCCATCGCCATCAAGAAGGCCATGGCCTCGGTCGCCGGAATCCTCGCGTCGCTTCAGGGCGACGATCACTGCTGCGAGGACCCGGCGTGCTGCGACAAGGCCAGCACCGTCGCGGCTGAACCTGTCTGCCTAGACGCTGACGCCGTCACCGCCTGATCGTCCGTCTTCCATTCAAGAAAGCCAGATCTCATGAAAATCTCTCTCCAATCCCGCCGCGCGAAGATCCTCGCCGGTGTTTCCGGCCTGGCGGCGCTTGCCGTCATCGGTGTCGCCACCGTGGCGGTGGCCAGCGGCTTCGGGACTAGCCTGAAGGACAAGGTCCAGAAGGAATTCCCCAACACGCCGATCACCTCGGCGGACTGCGACAAAGGCCCCGCCAACCTGTGCGAAGTCGTCGCCGGTTCGAACGTCTTCTACGTCACTCGCGACGCGAAGTTCGCCTTCGTCGGGGCCGTCCTGGACCTCGAAAACAAGGTGGACGTGACAGACGTCCGACTTCGTGAGCTGGCGGCCGTGGGTCAGGCCGAAGCCCGCATTCGCGGCGCGGCGCCTGCCGCCCCGGGCGCAGCGGGCGCTCCGGGCGTGGAGCCCGCTTCTGCGCCCGCTGCGCCGGCGGACAGCCCGATCATTCGCGTGACCCTGCCGAAGGCCAACGCCGTCGTCCATAACCCGGGCGCGCCGCTGAAGATGACCATCTTCACGGACCTCAACTGCGGCTTCTGCAAGCGTCTGCATGATGATCTGAAGAACGTCCGCGACATCGAAGTCACCGAATATCCGATCGCGTTCATGGGCCCGGATAGCCCGGAGAAGGCCAAGCTCGCGCTCTGCGCCAAAGACCGCGTGGCGGGGATCGATGCGATCTACAGCGGCGGCGAAGTCGTCACCTCGGGGGATTGCGCGGCCGCCGAAGCTGCAGTCGCGGCCAACGTCGAGTTCGCCCGGCAGAACGGGATCAACGGCACGCCGATGATCGTGCGCGCGGACGGCCGGACCAACAGCGGTTGGATGCCGGTCAACGAGCTCCGGGCGTTCCTGGGCGGGGCCAGCTGATGCGGGTAGCGCTGATCTTGCTGGCAGGAGCAAGCCTCGCGGCTTGCTCCACCAACACCAAGGGCAGCTGGGCCTGCGGTGGAGTGGGCGAAGGTCAGACCTGCGCGTCGATCGCGCAGATCGACGGGACTCGCTCCTCGGGGACCGCCAACCCGGAATCGCCCGGTATCGAGAATGCCGTCCCCGTTCGCTGGTGGGAACCGCAACCGTTCGTCTTCTCGGACGGCACAGGCCCCCGCCGCGAAGGCGATCAGATCCTCCCCGTCGTGTTCGCGCCGTGGGTGGATGCGCAGGGCGACTATCACCAGCGGTCTGAGGTCTGGGCGGTGATGCGCCGCGGGGGTTGGTGGGTGCCCGCCCCGAACGCGCCGCGCCCCGGTCCGTCCGCCTCGGAAATCGGCCGCAACGCGGTCCAGGAGTAGCCGGTATGGCTGGCAAGATGGGGGACGCGGTCAAACGCGTTCTGGAACAGGTCGGACGGACGGTTTTCGAAGAGCCGCCGCCCCCTGACATGCCTCGGGGATACTTCTCGTCGGCGCGGTTGAGCGACTTCCTGCCCTACCGCAGCTACGACGAGACGAAGGGCCTCTACGAGCAGAACTCGACGATCGGCTGGATCCTTGAGGTCGTGCCGTTGATCGGCGCGGACGAGGCTACCAGCCGCAGTTTGGCGGAGCTTTTCACGCACAGCGTGCCGCAAGGCGCGACTGTCCAGGTCATCTCCTACGCGTCACCGAAGATCGGCGACGTGATCGATCCATGGGCGACCGAACGGGCGAAGCAGGGGGGTGTGTTCGACACGCTGGCCCGGCATCGGCGCAAGCACTTCCGCGACGCGGCGTGGCGGACGGCCTCAAGCCAGGCGCCCTTCTATTTCCGGGATTTCCGGATCTTCATCGCTGTCGAGATGGAGGGGTCGAACACATCGGTCGCCGCCGAACAGATGATCGAGGCGCGCGAGAAGTTCATGGCCGATATCCGGGCCATTCGGAGCGACTCAGCGATCGTCACGCCCCAGCAGCTGATCTCCCTGGTCGGGGATATTCTCAATCCGACGACCAACATCCGCCCGCGCGAAAACGTCTTCCGTGAAGACCGCTGGCTGAACGAACAGATGGTGGATGCGGAGACGACCTGGACCCGGTATCGGGATCGGATCGAAGTCCAGAGCCGCGCCCAAGGCGACGACCTTCTCCGGCCGGAGCTGTCGGACGATGTCGTGGCGCTGGCGCGTGATGGCGCCTCGCGGGATGAGCGTTTCCAGATCCGCGGCTTCTCGGTCAAGGACTACCCCGAACACTGGACCCAAGGGCTGATGTCCCGGGTCCTGGGCGACATGTTCAACGACCAGCTGCGGCTGATCGGCCCGACCGTGATGTGTCTCTGCTTCTCGCCGATGACGGCGGAAAAGACCCGGTCGACGGCCGAATTCAAACGCCTCCGGACCAACCAGGCGGTGAGCAATCCGATCGGACGCATGTTCCCGGAGTCGCGCAAGGCGGCCGAGGACTGGACGATGGTGATGGAGGACGTCGCGGAAGGCGCCCTCTTGGCTCGCATGGGGATGTTCATCCTGTCGGTCGCGCCGATCGCGGATGCCGAGCGGGCCGAGCGAAGCCTCCGCTCGGTCTTCCGCAACAGCCGGTTCGTGCTTCAGCGGGACGACGACATTCACCTGCAGACGGTTCTTGCCTGTCTGCCCTTGAGCCTTGGCGGCGGCCTGTTCGAGGACCTGGCGACGATGGGCCGGCTTCGTCGGATGCCCACGACGGTCGCGGCCCGCCTCGCTCCGCTGCAGGGCGAGTTCCTGGGCATGGATCTTCCGCACATGCTGCTGGTCGGCCGGCGCGGTCAGGTGATGACCTACAGCATCTTCGCGAACAAGGCGGGCAACCACAACACGGCCGTCGTCGGCGCGTCAGGCTCCGGCAAATCCGTGTTCATGCAGGAGACAGCGGCCTCGCTTCGCGGCGCCGGCGCCGAGGTCTTCGTCATCGACGACGGGGAGTCGTTCAAGAACAGCTCGATCCTGTTGGGCGGGGCGTTCGTGCGTTTCAATCTGGACAAGCGGACCTGTATCAACCCGTTCTCGATCATCGACCCGTCGCAGGCCTCTGAGGAAAGCGCTCAGGAGTATCTCCTGGAAGGCGTCGAGATGATCCGCCTCATGATCGAGCAGGCCGCTCGTGGGGCGCAGGGGTGCAGCGACGAGGAAAAGGGGGCGATCGAGAAGGCGGTCATGACCGTATGGGCCGACAAGGCCCGCGACGGCTCCTTCGCCGACGTGATTGACGTCCTCGCTCGGGACTACGGCGAGCGCGGCCAGAATCTGGCGCTCGCGCTGGGCGCCTACGGTCGCGACGGATCCTATGGTGGGTTCTTCAACGGCGCGACCACGCTGCAGATCGACAACCCCTATACCGTCTTCGAGATGAGCGATCTGGAGAGCAAGGCGGACCTGCGGGCCGTCGTCGTGCTCGCGATCCTCTTCCTCGTCCGCCAGCGTATGAAAAAGGGCGGCCGCGGGCTGAAGAAGGCGCTCATCATCGATGAGGCCTGGCAGCTCCTGTCGGACGGCGCGGCCGGGAAGTTCATCGAAGGGTTCGCGCGCCGTTGCCGCAAGGAAGGCGGCGCGATCATCACCGGTACGCAGTCGATCAACGACTACTACAAGACGGACGGTGCCCGCGCCTGCCTTGAGAACAGCGATCACCAGGTCGTCTTGCGTCTGAAGGAAGAGGCGCTGGAGCAGCTGCGGACGAACGACCGGATGAAGGTCGACGACGCCACCATGACGCTGCTGAAGTCGCTGAAGGTTGTGGACCGGGAATACTCGGAAATGGTGGTGATGGGACCGGACGCGCGCTTCCTGGCGCGCCTCGTCCTCGATCCCTACTCCGCGACGCTCTACTCCACGACACCGGCGGTCTTCGACAAGATCAAGCGCCTTGAGGCGAGCGGCGTGCCGCTGTCGGAAGCGGTGGCGCGAGTGGCCTACGAAGGTAGCCGTCGCTGATGGCCGCAGGACTTACAGCATGGGCGGCGGCGCTCGACGACGCGCCTGCGCTGAACCGGGTTCGCCGCCTAGTTCACGCGGCCGGTCGCCGGGTAGCGTTCGCCGTCGACTGCGCCTGCATCGCTGCCTGCGTGCTGGGGCTGCTGACCTACTCCCTCGCGGGTTTCGAGCTCCCCACGGCTGCGCGGCTGTGGGGCGGTTTCTGGACCCACTACGCCGACGCCCCGCCCGCTGCCCGCGAGCCGGTGCTGATCTTCATGATGGCGGTGTGGCTGATCGCGACCGTGCTGGTCGGCTTCTGCCGCTTCCCCCGCAAACAAGCCGTCCTGAGCGGGACGGAAAGGAAAGCCGATGACAACCGAGCCTGAACACGAGACCGCCCAGCCCACGCCGCCTCCGCTGCCGCCGGCACGCCAGCCGACGATGCGCGAGAAGCTGGAAAAGTGGATGCCCACGACGGGGCAGGCCGCCGTTGCGGCGATCGCTCTGTTGGCGGTCTCGAATGTGGCCGCATGGGTGAAGATCGTCCGCGAGGACCAGCCGATGATCGTCACCGTCGGCGTCCGCGAGATGAGCCAAGGCTACGTCTCCCGCCTGGCGCTCTCGGATATCACGCCGGAGGAAGCGCGCGTGAAGACCGAGATGTTCCTCGCGGTGACGCAGGACACGGTCAGGCGCGCTGCGGCGAGCAAGAACGTCCTTTTGCTGGCGCGGGAATGCGTGCTGGCCGGCGAGACGGCCGACATCACCAAGGAGGTGGGCGACGCCGTACAATTGGCGCTGGCGGAAGCCTCCGGAGGCAGCAGGCCGGCCGCACTGGCCGCCCCGACGCCGACTGCAGCGGGAGCGCCGTAAGAGAGTGGGCGAAGGCTGGGTTCTGGATAGCGCCGAGATGGCATTCCTGCGGTTTCATTTGACCGAACCTCTGCCGGAGGCGTGGCAGTTCGTGCCCACTACACCGGGGAGCGACGCCATCTTCCAGGCCGTGAAGGTCCTGGCCGATGGCAAGGTGGTGTCCGCTCAACTGCCGATCACGAGCTTCAGCCGGATCGAGACGTTTTTCGACGACGAGTACCGCGTCACCATGGCCGGTCGCCTTCTTCTGGACAGGGAGAACGCGTGATGCCGTTGGAACCTGACCCCAATCCGCCCTCATGGCGCCGGGTGGGGATGCTCGTCCTTTTCCTGGGCGGGGTGTTGGCCTGGAAGGGTGGCGAGGGCGTGAGCGCCCGCTACGGCTTCGGGATCAATGTGACGGAAAGCTTGCCGCATTGGGCCTTCATCACGGACCGGTCCGACAAGGCCGTGGCCCGTGGTGATCTGGTCGAGTTCGTAGCGCCGCCGACCCCCTATTACCCGGAGGGACAGCGCTTCGTGAAGCGGGTCGCCGGCGTGGCGGGCGACCGTGTCGAGACGCAGGCGCGGAATTTCTATGTCGCCGGAAAACTGGTCGGGGCGGCCAAGGAGCGAGCCCGGTCGGGCGAAGCCGCGCCGATCGGCCCGACTGGCGTGATCCCGGAAGGCCGCATCTTCGTCGTGGGTGACCACGTCGATTCCTTGGACAGCCGCTACGCGGCGATCGGCTGGATCTCGGCCGACCGGATCATCGGAAAAGTGGAGCCCATTCTATGAATCGTTTGCTGTGCGGTGCGGCCGCCGCGCTCTTCATGGCCGCTGCCTCGCCTGCGCTGGCCGGCGACCTCGGGACACATGGTCAGACGTTCGATATCGCCGAGCGCGACATTCTCGAGATGATCTCGGAGCAGCTGAAGCGCGCCGAGGCCTCGGGCCGGATGGGTCAGCTGCAGGATGAGTTCAAGCGGCGGGTCCAGGCCAAGGTGGAACGGCCGAACCCTGTTCCCGGGCTGGTGCGGACCGTTGAGCCGCGCAGCTGGCTGTTCGACCCGTCCATCATCGTGCCGCAGGACTTCTCAGACCATCGCGGGCGCGTCTTTGCCCGCGCGGGCCAACGGATCAATCCGCTGGAACGCCTGCCCGGGTTTGACCGCATCCTCATCTTCCTCGACGGCGACGACGCCGCCCAGGTCGATTGGGCTGTCGGCCAGCTGCGTGAGGGCGGCGAGCATCGTGTGCGGCTCATTCTGACCAAGGGCGCGCCGATGGAGCTGATGCGCCGCCGGCGGGTCCAGTTCTATTTCGACCAGGAGGCCAAACTGTCGACCCACTTCGGGATCCGACAGGTTCCGGCGCGCGTCGAGAAGGACGGCGACAAGCTTCGGATCTCGGAGGTCCGGCCGTGACCGGCGTCGAAATCGCATGGTGCGTTTTCGTCCTGGTCGGCTCCGCCGCCTTGGGCCCGGCGCTGGAGGCGTGGACATGAAACGCCTGTTCTCGCGAGTCGGCGCCGTAGCGGCGGCGACCCTGATGGTCTTTGCCCCGGTGAGCGCGGCCGCGACGGAAGGAAGCGCTCTGGCTGCTAGCGCGGCGGCGGTCGCCGCTGTCTCGGGGGCGGCCACGGCGGTTGCTGCGCAGGACCCCGCTGACGCGGCCCCCTGCGAAGGTCGCTTCGTCAATCCCATCACCGACGTGTGCTGGTCGTGCCTCTTCCCCCTGACCTTGGGATCCATTCCCCTGTTCAAGGGCGACAAGCCTGACACGCCGAATCCGTCGTCGCCCGTGTGCGCCTGTCCGGCCCCGCCGCCGCTCTTTCTCCGGATTGGGCTGTCGGTCGGGTTCTGGGAACCCGCGCGTCTGGCCGACGTGACCCAGCGGCCCTTTTGCTTCGTCAACCTGGGCGGAGTGAAGATTGATCCGGGCTTCGGCTATCCCGGCAAGTCGTCGCGCAAGAGCGACGGGGTGGCCGACCGGTCCGCGTATCACGTCCACTGGTACGTCTATCCGGTCATGGTGTGGCTGGAACTGCTGACCGACTTCCTGTGCGTCGAGCGGACCTCCTTCGATATCGCCTACATCACCGAACTGGATCCGCTTTGGCAGGACGATCACCTTTCGATCCTGATCCACCCTGAAGCGCTGATCTTCGCCAACCCGATCGCGACGGCCGCCTGTTCTGTCGACTGTGCCTCGACGACGGCCGGTCACGCCCGTCACGAGATGTTCTGGTGCGCGGGCTGTCAGGGGACGATGTACCCGATGAATGGCAATATCTCGGGTGAGTATTCGGACATTCAGGGCGCTCTGCTCGCGGCCGAACGCTTCGCCTTCAAGATGCACCGGCAACTGCTGGCCGACGGTACGAGCGGGCCGCAAGCGGTCTGCTCGAAATACAAGATGCCGATCATGGATAAGCGCCAGTACCGCTTCCAGCTGGTGAACCCCGTGCGCCACACGCGCGGCCCGTTCACGTGCCCCGCGATCGGCTCCTCAACGGTCCCCTACGAGAGCGGGAAGACCATCCCGATCAAGGGTGAGGACTACGGCTTCCTCGTTTGGCGCAAGCGGAACTGCTGCGTCACCGTCATTCCATAAGGGGCAGGACCATGCTCGATTCCATCTTACCGTCGTTCTCCGGCACGCTGGCGTGCTGGGCCGGTTTCATAGGCGTCCTGGCGGCCGCCATCACCTTCCTGTGCCTCGGTTTCCGTAACCAGTGGGTCGCCTTCTCCATGGCGGGCTCGCTGCTGGCCGGCGGGGCCGTGATGTGGGCTTCCACCCCGGCGTGGGCACAGGACCCGGGCGCGCTCGGAGCGGCCGCCCGTGAACTGATCGACCAGGCCGAGGCCCGCGGGCGCTCGGCCGAGGAGGCGCTTCAGGGCTGGGCCACTCAGGTCCAGGAGCGGGGGCAGGAGTATCGGCAGGAGGCCGAGACCCTCGCCGCGACGAACCGTCAGAACCTGCAGCGTGGGATGACGATGCTGAAGAATGATCCGTTCTTCGGCGATGCCGCCGAGATCGCTTCAGCGCAGCCCGAGGAGGAGGGAGCGCTCTACATCGCCGTGTCTCTGACGATGCCGAAGCCCGCACTGCGGCAGCTGGCGCTCGATGCGAACAAGGCCGGGGCCAAAGTCGTCATTCGCGGTCTGGTGAACGGGTCTTTTGAGCAAACGTTAGTTGCTGCGAAAGAGATTTTCGACGAGAATAGCATCGGCGGCGTGGCGATCGAGCCTCAGGTCTTTCGGGCCTTTGGTGTCGAACGCGTACCGACGTTTATTGCAGCCAAGGCTCCGGTCCAACCGTGTGACCAGGGCGTCGACTGCGATAGCGTGGCAACCCCTCACGACCGCCTCGCGGGGAATATCAGCCTCGCGGAAGCTCTGCGCCTGTTGGCCCAGGGCGGTGACCAAGCGCCCGACGTCGCGAGAGCGGCTTTGGCCCGGTTAGAGGGGTGATGGACTGTGTCCTATCGAGGTCTGTTGAAGCAGGCGCGTAGCGCCGTAGTAATCGCGTGCGGCGTCGCCCTTATGGGCGGCGTCCTGCCTGTTTTCGCTCAGACCACGACGTCGGGCGACGGGGGAGCGGGCGGGTTCGCCGGCAGCAATCCACCCCCGCCGCTCGGCGACCCCGGCCAGGTCGTGCCCGGCGCCGGGGGAGATACGACCGGCTGGTCTGGCTACAGCAGCGATCCCAACCGGCTGATCAGCGCCGGCGAGGCCAATGCGCCCGGCAACGAATACCTGCAGGTCATTGGCGGCGGCTCCGTGAACGCCGCCCGCTATGATCTGTCGAACAACGACGACTGGCTGAAGCGGTCGCTGGATTTGCTCGGTGATCCGGGCAACGAGGTTGGGGACCTGACAGGGGACGCGAATACGTCGTGCCAGCAGGAGACGACGCAGGTCACGCACGAGGAGAAAAGCCTCTACACCTGTGAGACCGCGACGCCGGTAACGAACCAGCCTCAGAGCTGCACGCGGATCTACAAGCCGGAATTCGACACGGACTACGTCTACCAGTGTCAGGCCGGTAACCAGTGGCGGTCTGAAACCCGGACCTGTGAGCCTGAGCGCGTCGTCACGGTCGACGAGGATTATGTCTACTCCTGCAAGACCGGGACGGTGTGGACGCACACGCCCGCGAGCTGCCAGCGGCGGCGCATCGTCGTGGTGGACGAGGACTATCAGTATGGCTGCGTTCAGACGTGGAACGGATCGACCCATGCCCCGAACGCCGCCTGTACGGCGAACGGTCAACCGGGATGCGTGGCCTCCGGCGGGCGCGTCTGCGCTGCGCCTTCGGGCCTGCCGTCCAGCTATGTCTGTCAGCAAGGCTATGCGGGGACTTCGGTCGATAAATTCTGCGATGTGAACCAGGTCGTGGAGATCTTTCCGACCGGGACCTTTGACGGTGAATCCTGGCGCGCGGTGACGACGGCGGCCGATGTAGCGGCCTACTCCGGGTGCACGATCAGCAACTACCGCAAGGAAGGCACGATCTGGAAATTCTCGGCCAACTGCCCCAACGGCCTCAACATCTCGGACATGAACAAGATCCTGGGCGACAGCTTCGGTCGGACCGGGTGGAGCTCCAGATCGACCAATCCCCACTGGCTCAAATTCTACGTCAAAACGGCGGGGCCGGGCAGAGACCAAGGCGTCAAAACCAACAACACCTGCGCGCCGCTTGAGGCCGACACGACCTGCCGGATGACCGGCGATGTCTGCACCGAGCCCGCCGGCAGTCGCATGATTGATGGGACGTCGGTCTATCGCGAATGCTGGAAGTATGCGCGGCGCTACACCTGCGGAAGCCGGACGGACTACGCGGGCTGCGCCGCCCCGGCCGGTATGGCGCTGACGGGTGAGCGATGCCTCGCCACCGATGCCGGCGGGACCTGCACAGGTTCGGAGCGCACCTACACCGACCCCTCGGGCGGCTGCGCCCGCTTCGAACAAGGGTTCCGCTGCGAGGACCAGGTCCCGGGCGCGGGGACGCCGAGCCAAGTCATCCGCGACGTCGTCTCCGACACCTGGGACAACGGCTGCAACGCCCTCGCCGGGAATGGCGCCTGCGTGAAGCAGGGCGAGGTGGTCATCGAAGGCAGCCAGACCCGGACGATCAATGGGCTGCAGGTGACGCGGAACCCGTGGACCGTCAGGGAAGACTACATCTGCTCGTCGTCCTCGACGGTGAACAGCTGCACGCCGTTCGTCGGCTGCGTTCAGCAGTCTCAGACGTGTGCATCGCAGGACAGGGCCGGAAACTGCACGGCCTATGACCGGACCTATCGGTGCGAGAACCCCGCCAACGGCGGGGGAACGCCTATCGAGACGCCGCGGGAGGTAGTCGGGGAATACTGGACCGACCCATGCGCCACGAACCGCAATGACCCGGCGTGCCGGCTGACGTCGAACGTGGTCGTCATCGGCAATGAGACGCGGGTGATCAATGGCCTGTCGGTGACACGTAATCCGTGGAAACGGCGCGAGTCCTGGACCTGTGATCGTGCGACGGCCGTCAACACCTGTGCGCCGGTGGCCAGCTGTCAGCTGATCGGGCAAAGCTGCGCCGGCACGGCGCCGGACGGCTCCTGCTCGCTGCAGCTGAACCGCTATCGCTGCGAGAACCCGGTGCCGAACGAGCCCGTGGTCGAGACGCCGATCGACTGGACGGGTGGCGGTATGCACGACAACGCCTGCCCCTCCCGGGGCAACGGCGCTTGCACGCTGACCAGCACGACCTGCTCGCAGCCGGGCGAAACCCGCATCGGGCCAAATGGCGTGCCCGTCACGCCGCCGTGCTGGGAAGAGACGGACACCTACACCTGCGAAACGATGGGCGAGCCCGGGAACAACTGCTCGCCGCCCTCCGGCTGCGAGATGAAGGAACAGGTCTGCCTCGACGATGTGCCCGCCGCCCAATGCCGGGCGTGGGAGAACGTCTACGAATGCAAGAAGGAAGTGGTCACCGAAGAAACCCGGAATTCATGCCAGACGCGGGTCTGCATCGGAAACATGTGCGTCGGGAACGAAGATGAGGGCGACACCGACATGCCGGACGCCCTGGCCGCGCTTCTGATCGCTCAGATGGCGGGCGAGGACTACGAAAAGGACCTGACGATCTTCAAAGGCCAGCCGATGCGGTGCCGCAAGGCCGTCCTCGGCTTCCGCAACTGCTGCAAGGACAGCGGTTGGGGCGTCGATCTAGGCCTGACGCAGTGTTCTGAGGAAGAGAAGACCCTCATGACGCGTCAGGAGGCGAAGGCGACCCATTATGTCGGGACATACTGCTCTCAGAAGTCGTTCTTCGGGATCTGCACCGAGAAGGCCATGCGCTACTGCGCCTTCGAAGGGACGCTGGCGAAGATCGTCCACCAGGCGGGCCGCCCGCAAATCGGCAAGGGTTGGGGCACGCCGAAAGACGCCGACTGCTCCGGGTTCACGGTCGAACAGTTCCAGCAACTGGACCTGTCGAACGTCGACTTCTCCGAGTTCACGGCGGGCCTGATGGATCAGATCTCGACGCCCGACGCCGGCGGCACTGTCGGCCGGATTCAGCAGAGCATCGAAAGCCTGATGGGCAACGGCTCGCCCGGGCCCGGCGAAACCAACGAAGCGGGCGGGGGCCAGCCGTGAGCGTCCGCCAATCTCCCCACAACCAGGTAGACTCCATGATCTCGTTCTCGATCCCGCAACGGTTCGGCTTCGCGATGGCGGCTGGCCTTGCCGCCTCGCTGATGCTGACCGGCCCGGTCCGGGCCCAATCGCCGTATCAGACGCAGCCCGCGCCAGCCGCGAGCGGCGCTTCTGAAGAGTATTGCGGTCGCGACTTGGGCATGTGGTTCTACTGCCAGCGACCTACCCCGCCTGAGCCCGCCGAAGAGGCCGCGCCGCTACCGACTATCAGCGCCGCCACGCCGCCCGAAGTACGCGAGCTGGAGGAGTATCAGCGCCAGCTCGAGGAAGCCCGGTCGATTGCCGTCTGGCGGCCGACGCCAGAGACCGTCGAGCGCTACTACCGTCTGCAGCAGGTCGCCCTGGAACGGGGCGGCCTCTTCGCCGACCACTATAGGCGGCTGACGTGGACCAATCCGGATCTCGACTACACCGTGCGCCGGCCGGTGACAGAAGTGGCCAAGCATGGCTGGACCGATGACCGCATGGCGGATCGGGACCTGTTCTTGCGCGGGGTGTCGACCCGCGTCGGGGTCTTCTACGTCTACCGGGGCAGCTGCGGCGCCTGCACGATCGCCAGTCCGATCGTAAAGGCCTTCTCCGATCGCTACGGGATGACGGTGCGCGCGGTGTCGGCCGACGGCGCGCCGAACCCGCACTTCCCCGGCGCGGTGCGTGACCAGGGCCAGCTGGCGGCGTGGGGCGTGCGGCAAACGACGCCGGCGCTCCTGTTCTTCCAACAGTCCGACATGGATCCGCGCACAGGTCAGATCCGGCCGACGCGGGTCCGCGGGAGCAACGGTCAAATCCTCGAGCTGCTGCCGTGCCTCAAGCCCCAGGGTTGTCTGACCTACGCCGGGGCCGGTGTCATGGCGATGGACGACATCGCCGAACGTCTTTTCGTCCTGCTCTCCAAAGAGCCGGGCACAGATTTCTAAAGGAGCAACGCTCATGAAGCGCAAGAACGACCATCGCGCCCCCGGCGCTGATCCTATCGCCAAGTTGAAGGGCCGACGTCGGCGCCGGGCCGCGCTGGCCAGCGTCGTCGCGGCCTCCTTCACGCTCCTGTCGAGCGCAGCGCCCGCAAGCGACGTGAACAGCAGCATGGACACCTATTGGTCCAGTTCGCTGGGTTCGGCGAACGTCACCGGCCCGACTGCCTTCCAGGGGCAGAGCGCTGGCTATTACACGCTGGGCAACATGGCGGTGCGGACGCCGCAGGAAACGACCCAGATCGGGTCGATCCAGATGCCGTCCGTTCGCGCCGGCTGCGGCGGTATCGACATTTTCACCGGCGGTTTCTCCTTCATCAACAGCGACCAGCTGGTCGCCCACATGAAGTCGGTCGCGTCGAACGCGATCAGCTATGCCTTCATGCTGGCGCTGAAGAGCCTGTCCCCCATCGTGGCTGACCAGATCGAGTCGCTGCAGAAGCTGGCCAACGAGGTCAACGCCCAGAACATGAGCTCCTGCCAGCAGGCGCAGGCCCTCGTAGGCGGGCTGTGGGGCCGGAGCGACACGGCCTCCATGCAGGTCTGCACGGACCTTTCCACGTATCGCGGCTTCTACTCCGACCGGATTGCGGCCCGACATGACTGCCCGAACCGCCTGGCCCAGAACCTCAACAACCTTCCGGCCCAGGACAAGAAGTCGATCCCGGTCAACAAGAACATCGCCTGGGAGGCGACCAAGCAGCATCCGCTTCTGGCGGGCGACCGCGAGTTGGCCGAACTGATGATGACGTTGACCGGGACGATCATCTACCGCTGCCCGGACAACAACGGGTGCATCATCGACGTGATTCCGGCCGACGCCGACGACGACGGCGTCATCACCAAGCTGCTGGACGGCGGGAGCCTCCGGACGCACCGCTGCGACACGGTCGAACTCTGCCTGAACCCGGTCAAGTACGGCGGCTCGCAGAACCTGGTGGCCAGCAAGGCGCTGAAGAACCGCGTTGAGGCCATGCTTCGGGGCATCGTGGGCAAGATCCAGGCGCGGCAGACGCTCAACGCGCAGGAACAGGACTTCCTGAACATGGTGAGCCTGCCCGTCTACAAGATGGCCAGCGTCTACACGGCCCAGCAAGGCGCAGCGGCCGCCGGCACTCTGGCGCAATACTCGGACATCATCGCGCTGGACCTCCTCTACACCTGGCTCAACCGGTCGGTGTCCATGGTCGAGGACGGGGCTCGCAACATGGTCGGCATGGACGAGGGCCAGCTGAACCAGTGGCGCGCGAGCATCGACACCGTCCGCCAGAACATCGGCGCCAAGCAGTCCCTCGTTGCAGAGAAGACGTCGTCGATCGAGGCGATGATCTCCCGCACTCAGCAGGCTGAACAGGTCCTGACCGCCCGCATTGGCACGCGGATTGGAGACGCGATCGCGTTCTCCGCTTCGCAGACCCCGAACTAAGGACACCCCATGGAAACGGTCGAGGTCATCACCTACGGCGGCGGGTCATACTACCGCGATATCTTCCAGGCCGTCGCCCTCTTGGCGGGGACGGGCGGAATCTCGTCGCTGATCCGGCTGGCGCTGGTCCTCGGCCTGATGATGGGCATCCTGAAGGCGGTCTTCGACTTCAACGTCGGCAAGATCCTGCGTTGGTTTCTGATCGCCTACATTTCCTACGGGATCCTCTGGGTGCCGAAGGTCCAGGTGCATGTGACCGACGTCTTCGACCCGGCGCTGACCGGCGCCGACGTCGCCAACGTGCCTCTCGGGGTGGGGATGACGGCCAGCCTCACTAGCCGGGTAGGTCACCGGGTGATCGAGCTGACGGAGACCGCCTTTGGCGATCCGGAAGCGACGCAATACTCCAACACCGGGATGATCTACGGCGCCAAGGTGTTCGAGCGGCTGCGCACGGCCCGGATCGCGGATCCCCGCTTTGAACAGAACCTGCACGCCTTCGTTCGCGGCTGCGTCTATTACGACATTCTCGACGGCCACTACTCGTCCGGAGAGCTGGCGCGCCAGAACGACTTGTGGACCTACATCACGGTCACCAAGGGCACGAACCCCGGCCGCTCGATCGAGTATTACAACCCGACCAGCCGTGAGATCGTTTCATGCACGGTGGCGGCGCAGCGCCTGAACGCCGACTGGACGGCCACCCTGAGTTCCTCGATGCGACTGTTCGAGCGGAGGCTGCGCCCGGAGCTGGACGAGAGCCAGCTGCAGGCCGCCTTCCAAAATGAGCTGGGCACGCTGCATCCCTACATGCTGGGCGCGTCGCGCGACGCGACGTCGACGTTCCAGCAGGTCCTTATGGCCAATGCCGTGCGACGTGGGGTGACGGGTTTCTCGGCCGAGGCCGGCGGCGATGCGGTCGCCGTCATGGCCGAGACGCAAGCCGAGGTTCAGACCCGCAACACCCAGCAGCTGCTGGGCGGCGTGGCCGAAAAGGCGATCGTGATCCTCAAGATCGTCGTCGATCTGCTCTTCATCGGTATGTTCCCGGTCCTGTTCCCCGCCTTCCTCCTGCCTGGCTTGGGGCCGCGCATGATTCAGGGCTACCTGACAGGGTTCCTGTATCTGCAGCTCTGGGGCCCGATGTACGTCATCGTGCACAAGATCAGCATGGGGACCGCCGCCACCAAGTCGGCCGCTGCAGCCTACATTCCGGACAGCGCACCGGGCATCAAGATCGCAAACCTTGAGGCGATCGGCTCCGTCAATGCGGACATCGCCGGCGTCGCCGGCGTCATGACCATGATGATCCCGGTTCTGGCCGGGATGCTGACCAAGGGCGCGATGGCCGTGGGCAGTCAGGGCGAGGCCTTGCTGTCGCAGTTCCGGAGCGGGGCAGAGGCAGCGGGTGCGGCCGCGACGACGGGCAACTTCTCCTTCGGCAACACGGCCTTCGAGAACGCGTCCTGGAACAACCGCAGCGCCAATCGCTGGGTGACCTCGGGCGAGATGGATCAGGGCAATTTCCGGACGACGGACGGCAATCTGAACCGCACGGAGTATGGGGCCAATGGCACGCGGACCCTGACGTCCTCGATGTCGAATACGGCGTGGAACGCCCGCTTCAGCGAGGGCGTGAGCTCGGCGCTGGTGGAAGCCGCAGGAATGCGCCGTGAAGAGGCGCAGGCCCTGCGCCGCAGTGTGTCCGAGGCACAGTCGCGGGTGGCGTCGGAAGGTGTCGAGCGGGTCAACAGCTGGCTGCAAAGCGACAGCAAGACCCGCACCATGGGATCCGAGGAACGGGACACGTGGGGCTCCACCTATCAGGTGATGGACCAGGTCTCGCAGAACCTGCAGCGGACGCATGGCTACTCGGAGTCGACAGCCAAACAGGCCGTGGCCCGGGCGGCCGCCGAAGCCTTTGTTGAAGGATCGGTCGGAACACCTGGGCAAGGCGTGCTGGGTTCTGGTGTGAGGGCCGGAGGGCGCGCAACTGTCGGCGTCGAGGCGTCCGCCTCCCGGAACACCACTGAGACGGACCAAGTCCAAGCCGCTCGCACGGCCCTGTCCTCGGCAGGGTTCACGGACCGCGTGGATCGCACCACGGCCAACTTTGCGTCGAACACCTTCAGCCAGACGTCGACGGCGCAGTCGATGTCCTCGGAGAAGATCTCCGACACCTTCTCGTCGACCAGAAGCATCATGGACGCCGCCGATCAGTCGGAATCGCAAGCGAGGTCCTATGACCAGCGTGCGGACTTCACCAAGACCAACTCGGCAACGATCGACCAGAACCTCAACAACCAGTTCACCGAGTATGCGATGCAGCGTCTCGTGGGCCAGCGGGACGCCTACGGCGGCGTGATCGACGAGGAACGGGCCGCTTACATCATGTCCGGCCGCGGGTCGGCTGGCGAAACCGCGATGGTTCGCGAGCTTGAGCAATCCTTCCGTCAGGAAGAGGTGATGAAAATTGCTGCGCCGGAACAGGTCGTCCAGGGCCGGGAGATCGGCCAGACCGTCCGGCAGATGGAACCCGAACAAGTAAGGCTGCTCGAGCCCGGCGGGGACGGCAGCAGCCTCCGTCAGGGGGTGACCTTGGCGGGGCTGGGTCAACCCGGATCGGGAACCAGCGAGTTCGCGCCCGGCACGTCTGGATGGCAAGCCGAGCGGGAAGAGCGGGCGGAACGGGCGGCCGAAGCCCAGACCTCGCGCAGCGCCCGGGGGGCGGGCGACAGTGGTGACGGCGAGCCCGACGTCCGTAGTCGTGTGCCAGGCGGAGGCGTGGCCAACGACGCCGGCGAACCGGTACTGCGTCCGGTGTTCAATTCAGCTCTGCGTGACTCTATCCGCGAGGATGTCAGGGAGGGCGGCGGCGTGATCGATGCTCATCGACCGGCCGATACCTCGCTCTGGAACAGCCGGAATGTCGAGGACACTCAGCAGGAACAAGGTAGCGCCCGTCTGGGCCGCCGGTACGGCACGTGACCGCACAAGAAAACGGCCGCCCGGTGAGGGGCGGCCGTTCTATCGTCTGCGAATTCGTGGGAGCCGCTTCAGCCCTGCGAACGGCGAGCTTTCAGCAGTCGGTTCGCATTGAGGACAGTGATGTAGGGCACGGCGAGAAACAGAAGCAGTCCCAGCGAAAGCAACGCCAGTGGGTTCCCCGTCTCCAAGGCGTAGGAGATTCCCCAAAACACCGCCCCCAGGAGGGCCACGGTCATGATGGCGGCGAACACATAGGTCGCGACCGCCCCGGCTATCAGTCCCGGACCCGCGAGCGCGAAATTCAGCTGGGCCTCCAAGACGCGCTGGGCTTGCGGCGACAGGTTCAAAGACGAAGGGGCGGCTTGCATGGCATCGGTCTCCTTGGTGTTCTTGTTCGGTTCTACCACGACGGCCTCCATGCAACTAGGACGGCAACATCATCTCGCAGATCGCGCAAAACGCCAAGCGTGCCCGGATCTGTGACGCTGCACTTACGTCGACCACCCTCGACGTGGGATATTTCAACATCGTTTCCAAGTGAGGGTAGGGGTTCCCACCAATGAAGATGAAATCCATCGCGGCCGCCGCCGCCGCGCTCCTCGCAGCCGCCGGCATCGCCAGCGCTGCAGAAGCGCAAAACCGTCAGCGCAGCTATCAAGCCTACGCAATCATCGACATCGAGACGGAAGCCGCCAAGGGCGTGATTATCGACGCTGCAGAACGCGTCCTTGAGGGCTACGCCAGCGACTTTCAGTCGAACCGTCCGATCGCCGTCCAGACTCCGGAGCAACCCGGCCGCTTCGTGCTGTCGAACCCGCTGGCGGAGAGCCGCCTTGCCGGACTTGCCGCCCTGGGCGGGGTCAGCACTCAGCAGTTCATGGTCGCGACCTGCGACGGCGCTGTCTGGACCGCCCACGTCACGCGCCGGGTCTCGGGCAGCCAGGAGCTGCGCACCACGCTCTGCCTGTTCCCCTACGCGCGTGAGGACCGGCAGGGTTATCACCTGAACATGTTCGCCAGCGACACCGCGATGAGCGGTGGCGGCGTGACCGAACGCCTCGGCCGGGCTCTGGCCAACCGTCTGGTCGGGACGCCGCAGGAGTTCACGGAAAACATGCTCCGAGGGACGGTGCAGGCCATCGAAGCTCGCACCGGCGCCTCCGCAATCCTCATCGAAGGCGAGCCGGAAATCCCGGGTCTGGCCTGGAAGCGGTAACTCGCGCTCTGACAAGAAGCCGCCGGCAGAAAGAGGGCCGCTCCGCAAGGGGCGGCCCTATCGTTACGTCGACTCTCGGCCGGGAAAGAGATCAATCACCTCGCACGGTTCCGCCGGCGCATCGGTTATGTCCTGGACGTCCGAGATGGGATCGAGGCCCACGGCTGCGAGCGGGCCCGAAATGTCCCCCAGCAGACCAGAGACAGTGGCTCCGCTGTCGGGCGGCATCGCGGCCGCGATGATGCGCTGGATCTCCTGCAGGGCCTCGTAGTGGGTCACCGAGGCCGTTCCCGACGTACCTCGAGCGCGACCTTGTCGAATCGCAGTCCTTTGAAGCTCGCCTGCCGGACCCGGCCGGAATCGGTCCATTCGGCGATCTCGGCCTGGGCGACCAGCTGAGGTTCCACGAAATGGAGAGCATCGCCACGATCGGCGCGCGGCTGGACGCCGGCGAACGGTGTGCCTGGTCGGGCCAGCGCCTTCAGGCGCGGCGTGAGGTCTTTCATCTGCCGATCGGCGAACCCCGTCTGAAGCGACCCCGCATACTTCAATCCTTCGCGCTCGTAGACGCCGGTGAGCAGTCCCTTGAAGCGCCCGTCAGGGCCGCTCTTCCAACCGCCCACGACAAGCTCCTGGCTCGGCCGACACTTCGCCTTCGCCCATACCGACGTCCGGCCGGCCTGGTAGTTCTCGCCGGTCTTTTTCGAGACGAGGCCCTCGAGTTGCATCCTGCAGGCCGCATCGAGGAGCTGGTCACCCGGCAAGTCAGCGAAGTGGTCGACGTATCGAATTCGGGACCCGACGCCGGCGACGTCGAGGACCTCCTTCAGGGCCTTTTTCCGGGTCGAGAGGGCGAACGGCCGGAGATCCGTGCCGCCACGCCACAGAATATCGAATGCGAAATAGACCAGCCGCCCGCTCGATCGGGCGGACAGAGATCGCCGAAGGGCCGAAAAGGCAGGCTGGCCAGCATCATCGAGCGCGCAAAGCTCGCCATCCAGCACGCAGTCCTCGAGCATCGCGGCCGCGGCCGAGTGCAAGGGCAGCTTCTGGGTCCAGTCGTGGCCGTTGCGGGTGAACCAGGTAGCCCGTCCGGACTGGACGTTCAGCTGAAACCGGTAGCCGTCGAATTTGATCTCGTGGATCCAGCCCACGCCGCTAGGCGGCCGGGCGACAAGGGTCGGATGCGCCAGGGGGAGGAAAGTCCCGGGCATCGAGGGCGTCAGCGCTAGATCCTGATTTCTGCGAGCCATGATCCGGACTCCAACGGAGGTCGGCCGGAATCGCTCCGCACCCATATTCACCGGACTACTGGCCATCGGTGTCGGCCGACGCGGACAATCCCCACCATCCAGTCAGAGCAGGCCATCGCTCTTTGAGCGAGGGCGGCGAAAAACCAATCCGGGAGGGCAAGGTCAAGGCTGATGGAAGGGCAGGGGACCCCTGCTGCAGCCGAAGGCGAAGCTGGGGACGCCCGAGATCACCGCGCCAGCGGTCGCCTTGAGCAAGCCCGGGCGAAGCCCATCTCAGGGGATGTCTGGGCGATCAGCAAAGAACCGGGGTAGATGCGCTACAGCGTCAGCGACCATGTCGTGCACGAGGCCGCCTTCGCCGCTGAGAATCCGCGACGCGACGTCCAACTTGCCGACGACATCGGCGAACGATCTGGCTGAGGTCCTGGCCAGCGCCTGAGTGCAGCTGGCCTTGTCGGCGTCCAGGAAGACGAGGCGATCATCGATAAGCGTCATTTCATCGGCCGCGCCGGGGCTGATGTCGCCCGATTGAGGCGGCGGCCTCAACACCAAAACCTCCAGAGCCGACCATCGACCGGTGAGGTGCTCAATCTCGCGGTCGACGGAAAGCCATCGAGCGCAAAGGTCCGCGATCGAAGCGCCGGCGACGGCGACGTCTTGTGCTGGACCGTTTTGACCTGACATCTGGTGCGTCCTGACACCGCCTTGGGGAAAGGACTATCGGAACGAGATAGCGGCCGGTCCAACTATATTTGGAATATATTTGAGGCTGCCGGCCTAGAGAGGCCATCACCCTGCCCAAACGCCCACCTTTGCGCGAAGTTGGCCTCTGTGTCAGACAGAGACACTAGGGGGAATTCTAAATGCGCGACTTAGGCGGGGTTATCGCTCTTATCGGCATGGTGCTGTTCATCGTTAGCATCATAGCCCTCGTCCGGCCGATCAAAAGGATCAAGCTTGGCACCCGAAAGCGCGCCGGGCTCGCGCTGGGCGCCTCAGTGGTGCTGTTCATCGTCGGCGCCTCGATCATGCCGCCGCCAACGCCTGAAGAGAAAGCGGCCCGTGCAGTCGCCGATGCCAAACGGGCTGAGGACGAGAAAGCGCGCGAAGCCGCTGCGCCGGCCGCGACAACCCCTGGCCGCACAGAACCTACGCCCGAGGTCACGGCAGCGGTTCAATCCATGTGGACGGAGGTGACTAACCGTCTGGCATCATGCGACCAAGCCAGTGGCTATGTCGCTGAGGTCGCGGGGCGTCCGAATCCCAGCCCCTATGATCTGTGGCCGATGGTGCAACAGGCCGAACAGCTTTGCCGGGCCGCTGCATCCGAGGTCAGCCGCATCCGTGTGCCAGATGCCATCCCGCGCGCTTCCCGGCGCTCATTCGATGAGGCGTTCGACACCTGTCGCGACGCCTATTACGTCAAGAGTTCGGCCTACGGCGCTATGGGCGAGGTCCTGAATGGCGACGTGAGCCCACGGGCGGTCACAGAGGCCCGGTCCGCGTCTGAAGCAGCTCAGTCGTCGGGGCTCCGTTGCGCAGTGGGCTTCATGAAAGCCGCGACTGATCTTGGCGTTCCCGTCGAGTCCTTCATGCCCGACAACACCTCAGAGTGAGAGCACAGATGAAACGATTGGCCGTAGCGTTCACCGCCCTGACCCTCTTCGCCGGAGGGGGCGGATGCGTCTCCATGGGGACCAATTATGATCCGGTAGCTGTGTCGCAGATCGCGCCAGGCACCCCCATGGCGGAGGTCATCGCCCTGCTGGGCGAACCGAACAGCCGGACCACCTTACCGGATGGCGCCACCCATCTGATGTGGTTGCACTCAACTGGCACCGCATGGGGGACGGCGGAATCCCGCGCGGCCGTCCTGTCCTTCGATCGCCAAGGGAAATTCATTCAGGTGGTTACAACGAACCAGACGCGGATCAACTGATCCTCGCCGAACAGGCAACCATGAGAAAACCCATGCGTCGATTTGCAGTACTCAGCGCCGTAGCCCTGCTGGGCGCCTGTGGGGACTCGGGACCGTCAAACGACGTGGCGGCCGACGTGGAGATCGTCGAACCGGACGCGGCACCCAAGTTCGGCGAGTCGGGCCCGGAGAGGGCACAGCGCGAAGCAGCAGACCGCGCCGCCGGTGTGGGCTCTTATTGGGTGTCTGGCGATGTGGCTACGGAGCATTCCTCTCCCGGAGGAGCGGTAGTGAACAGGGTCTACTATCGCCAGAAACTGACTGCATATGAGCGTCGCGACGGGTGGGTCAGGACCACCCAGGACGGTTTCACGCCCCGATGGACCCGCCTGTCGCAGCTAACCGATACCCAACCACCTGAGAAGCCGGCCTACGCCGGTCCCGCCGACTATGCCGATGACCGGATCATGCCCGACGCGATCCCTAACCCCGGCGAGGACGGCCTGACCCGCGCCGACATCGACATCATCCGCAAGGGCGCAAAGATGGTACTGCAGACCCGGCCCGACTGCGCCCAAATCGAACTTGGTGACAAGAGCGTCAGCCGGGCGAACACCTATTATGTTATGTGTTCGGTCAATGGCTCGGTCGAGAACGTGTTCTTCACGCGGGCTGAGGTCGAGGCCGCAACGGTGAGACGGTAGGTTCAGATGCGCACCTCGACGCTCGCCCTAGTGGCCTCCGCCCTCGTCGTCGCCTCGTGTGGTCAGCAGTCCATGTCGGGCGTTGACGCCTTCCGAACTGTGGCCGAAGCCCTTCAAGCAGGGCGATCCGCCGAGGCTGCGGTGATCCCCGCGAAGGCCCCACTGATCGAGATCAAGTATGTGGACTACAACGGTCCGGATTACTGTTCGGAAAATGGCATTAAGGCCAGGTTGAACCAGCTGGGATGGGAGGCCTCCCGACGTCTCATCGACATCTACGGCAGTGAGGCCACTGCCGTTGGACGCTACGCCGCTGCGCAATCTGATTTTGACGCCCGCCTGGACGATAGCGACGGCTTCGTGAGCACCATTTGTGAATTCGATACGAACGCGGCCCTTGCCCAGGAGCGGGAGCGCGCTCCGATCGCCTTGGCCCTGAAAACGGCGCTCACACCCATGGAAGCAGCGGCGCGCGCGGAGGTCGGAACCGGTGACTTCGACGCTGCTTTGGAGAGCGCCCGAAAAGCCTCTACCGAACGCGGTCAGGAGGAATCGGCGGCGCGGTGCGCCCAGATCAAGGCCGAGGCGGCGAAACCGTCGTATGACACCTCACCTTTGGTCAAGCGGGCGCAAGACCTGTTGCTCCAGAACTGTCGGAACGCAGGCTACTAACCCGTCCGCAGCCCTAGCCGCCGATCGCCGCGGCCGCCGCGTGGAAATCGGGGAGTAAACCGACCTCGATCACGCCGGGGCGGTCACCGAGCAGGCCAGCAAGGCGGGCGTGGCGCTGGTCGTTGAAGTCCCAACCGGCGTTGCAGGGCGCGATTGGCGTGACCCATCTGGCCCCAGCCTCGATCCAGGCCGCACTGGCCAGCACGGCACAGAGCATTGCCCGCATGTCCGCGTCGAGGACCTCTTCGACCGCCTCATCGTCCGGGCCATTGGTCCTGATCTTGGGGTCTGGGGAGCAATGGAACAACTATCGGAAGCCTCCCATACGCTACCAAGGAATTGCCTGCGACTATCTACGTGTAACGGCTCGCGTTTGAAAACGGGCGTGCTCGCATTTGATGCCGCTTTCGGCTCGAATTAACTGCAACTGACGGCGCGCTGATGCTCACGCTATTTGCAAACGAGCTTGCAATCGACGGCGGCGGCTCGCATTTCATGGCGGCGTGCTTGAATTAATTGCAAGTGAAATGCCTGGTTCCAAGCTATCCAAAATCAATAGATGCAGTGCCGGTTCCCCGCTAACGCCCTGAGCGGGCAGCCGGGGATTGACCTACGCCGCCTCTCGCACGAGACGGATATCGACTTCTCTGTCAATGTACTTCCATTCCTCAGTTGCACGCAGTTCGGAAAGCAATGCGTTGAACTCAGCCTCATGGGTTGGTGCGAACTCGAACCAATTGAGAAAATCGAACGGTTCATTTTCAGAGAGGTCGCGGCAGTGGTGGAGCTTGCGCGCTACTGCAGGCAAGTAGTTGAGCCCGATTTGGATGTGCTTTGACTTTTCGAAAACGCTCCGGCGCTCGTCTTGCGTGAATTCCCACCAGGCTGCGTTTTTTCGGATCGGTATCAACGCAGCGCAAGTTGCTTCTGGGCGCGCTAGCCCTTGCTGCTTCGCCACAATTTCGTTCTTCTCTTCGCGCATGACATACCGTTCATTGCTTGTTATTCCGCGAAGTACCCAGGGCGCATTGGTTTCGGGCTGCAACTCTGAGGCAGATATTACGTTGAGCCTTTTGGCTTCAGGCAGTGACTTGCCAACTATGGTTTCGGTTCCAACGATCCGCCAAAGACCGCTGTCTCCGCCGACGAATGCAAATAATCGTGCCTCCATTTCAACCCCTTCATGTGAGTGTTTTAACTTTTTTACAGCTTCAAAAAACCTATCTGCCCATCCCATGCTTGTGCATCATCGCCTCGCCTCGCTTAGCGTAGTATTGCATTATGCTTACCAGCCCCCCGGTTAAATTGCAAATATAGCATCGAATTGATCTGTGATACCCCGCCAGAAAATAGCCGTTTGTCCCCATTTCCAAAATTAATTGTACCGTATCGGTATACCCAAACGAGCCGCCGCCACCGAGACAAATACCGTGTATCAATAGGGTTCAATTTGCATTTTAAGACATTCCAGCTTGGCCGTCTAGACCCAAGCGAGACGAAATTATGGCCTTCGTCATTTGCAGTTAATTTGAGCACGCCGCCATGGAATGCAAGCCGGCGCGGCTAAATGCAAGCTCATTTGCAAATAGCGTGAGCACGGCAGGATTTTTATTTGCAGTTATTGTGAGCACAAACCGGTGTCAAATGCGAGCATGACCGTTTTCAAATGCAAGCCGTTACATCTACGTGCCGAAAGCGATGCTCGTTGCAGTGCAACGCTACATCACGAAACTGGGCGCCGCTACACTTAGCAGACCATTTCCTCAGGCCGAAAATAGAATTTCAAAAATTCCGAGGGTTCCGGCTTACAACCCCAATAAGGCGACAGCGCTGCAGTTGACGAATGAACTCGACCAAGCGATGAAGATCGTATCTCAGCAAGGTCGGCCCGTTTGATCTTTGTGATCGCGAACTGCTTCTGGTTTGTCGGGAAATTATTCGATGAATTGGAATCACAACCAAAACCAAAACCAAGATGAGATAGGCAAAGGCAAGGAAAAACCATCAAGTAGCCGCTGACGGAAAATCCTTATGTCGGTTCACTGTTCCATTGCTCCCCAGACCCCATCTTGATCGGGGTCATGTCGCGATCCAGACAGATCATAGGACTGCCCCACGGCGCCGCGGCGGGCTCGGGCCATGTGAAGGCGGGGAGAAGGGCGTTCCGCTGCAGATTCCGTAGGTCATGGCGGCCCCGGCTGTCCGGCTGCAGGCCGCCCTGCAGAGCATCGAGATCGAGAGCGGCGACAGCCCGCACAGGAATACCGATCTCACAGGCGGCCGAGAGTGTGGTCTCGATTCCCTCGCCGCAGACGAGTGGCCCCTCAGACGTCGGCGGCGTGAGCCAAACGCCACCGGGATGAACAACGCCGTGGTCGTCCATCCGCCCGGGCGGGCCCCACTTGCGACGTTGGGGGTCGAGGTGGGTCTTGGTTTTGCCGTCTGCAGACAGGTAGGTCGCGTGGACGCCGCCCGTGGGGCCGAACGGCGTCATAAGCAGTCCGATCATCGCTGGGGCGGTTACCGGGTCGGCGATCGGGCCGGAATGATAGGCGGCCGGATGATAGCGGACTTGCTTCAGCGCCTCGGCAAGAGGCCGGCCGGATATGCCGCGACCCCGGAGATACGTCTCGACAGGTGTGCCGGCGGCGGGGAGGGCGTCTCGCCACAATGAAAGGGCCATCGCGGCCTTCCAGAGGCGGGTCCGTTCGTTATCCGCATCGGCCTGGCGCGCCAGCGCCTCGCGTTCGGCCCGCGCCTTCTTGACGTCGATGCTGGCTGGATCTTCACCGACGATCCGGATCGCGGCGTCCCGGAGAGTTTGGTCAAGCCGGGAATGCAGACGGTGTTCAAGGTCGACGGCGTCGCCGCCACGAACATCGCAGCCCCAGCACTTCCAGGTCTTCTTGACGGGGTCGACGGAGAACGCGCCCCCATCCTTACGCTTAGGGGACGCCTTGCAGAGCGGACAGGACCCCCGCAGGCGATTGCCGGAGCGGTAAAGCTTCACGCCAGCGATCGCCTCCATGTCTGCGACAAGGAGGGCAAGCTCGAATAGGTCCTGTCCGCCGTTGCTGGCCACGGGCGGCCGCTAGGCCAGCACGTCTTTGCGCGCGAGATCCCATCCCGCCGGCAGGTCGAAGATGATCTTGCCGCCGCCGGGTTCGGAGTGAGCGAGGGACTGCTTCTTGTCGATCTTGGCTTTGGGGGTCAGCTCAGGCGCCTGCAGGAGGGAAACGGCCTTGCGGGGGCTGAGGCGGAACTTTCCTTCTGGGTCCGATACAAGCTGGATGCAGCGGCGGCGGCCTTCCTCGCCGTAGAGGATGCGAACGGGCGTGGCGTCGGCGAAACCAGCCTCCTTCAGGAGGGCAAGGGGGATGCTGAGGGCGGCGCCCTGTTTGTTGACGGCGATCGTGGCGCCGTTTGCGCCCGGCCGGGCCTTCTGAACTTCACGAAACTGCATGGTTGGCTCCTTGATTAGGGGGTGGTGGTGGATGAGGGAGTGGGAGCGCCGCCAGCGATGACGCTGGCCAGCTCTGCATCGGCCCAGGCGTCCATGACCTGGGACAGGCGTTCGGCCGCCAACAGATAGACGGCCGCCGGGAAGCGGCGGGTCCAATCCTGCTGAAGACGGATGACGGCGTGCCGCACAGGCGGCGCCATTGAGACGTTGGCCCCGTCGCGCCGAAGGCGCTGCCAAAGCAGACGGGCGTCCAGCGCAGCATCCACCGGGTCGCGTTGCCACCAGGTGCGAACGACGCCGGCGGCAGGATCGTCCGATTTCGACCTCGCCAAGAACCGGGAGAGGACCGCGTGCATCTCGTCGTTGGCCGCGCGAGGAAGGTCAGAATTGCTAAAGATCGAAAAACCTGCTAACATATTGATTTCCCTCGCATAAGAACCATTATGCGAAATCGGCAACCATGCCTGTTGCGATAGATTGACAGGCTCTGGCGTTTTTGGATGGGTTCGGTTCCAGATCACTGGCTGGGGTTTCCGCCGATCAGCGCCAGTACGATCATCGCCACGAGAAGAGCGGGCGCTCCGACCAGGATCCAACGGGCGGTTTCGTTGCGGTGGAAGAAGGGAATGGCCTTGGACAGCCACATCACGACGGGTGCGATCAACCACGGGATTGCAGTGGTCGCCGCGTCGGCAAAGCGGGCCCCCAAGGTCGCCCCGGCCGAGAAACAAAGCATCACCGTCAGGAAGATGCCGGCGGCGAAGATCAAGGCGTAGACGACATCGAAACGGGATACCGCGAGGCGGTCACGCAGGTCCGGCGTGGGCCGGAGGCTGCTGCGGGGTAGCCTGGTCCTACTGGCTTGCCATTCGATCATCTGAACTTCTTCCTTGTGAATGAAGGGGTTTCGCAGTGAAGCGGCTACGGAGCGCGGTAGCCGGTGAGCCGCCGAGGCGGCTAGGAGGCGCGGACAGAACAAGCCCAGCATCACAGCCCCATCGCCGGGCTGTTGATCTCGACGGCCTTGTCGAAGGACTTGTCCTTCTCGGCTTCCTTGGCGGGCTCGGAATCCTTGGGCTTGTCGGCCTCCAACGTGCCCGGCAGGGGCTTGTCGGAACCGTCCTCCTTGTCAGGTCCGTCCGCGCCGGTCGCCTTGGCCAGGTCGGAGGGTTCCTTCGTCGAGCCGTCCAAGCCGTCGGCTTTGAGCGTCGCCATGGTGTCGGGCCCGACCGGCGCACCATCCAGAGCCAGGGCGATCGCAGAAAGCTCCCGGCCGGCGCTGGCGTCCTGAGCCGACAGAGCATCCCGCGCCTCGTGGGAGGCGATCATGTTCTGCCCGTCCTGCCGATTGAGTCGCATGGAAAGGAGGGCGAGGTCGTTGGTCACGAAAGTCAGGGAATCCGCTGACCGTGAAGCCTGGACATAGGCGCGGGCCTGGTTGGCCCCCTCCCCGTGGGTGCTGGCCAGCACCGCGACTACGTGTTGATAGGTGGAGCCCTGGGAGCGGTCAGCGGTCTCGGCATAGGCGTGGCCGGTGAATTTAAGGGCAGGATCGTCGGCCTTCAGCTGGTGCTGCTTGCCGTCTTCGGTGCGAACCGACCACGCCGTCCCCGATATCGTTTCGACGGTGAACCGTTCGCCGGTCTTGAAGCCGCGGTCCTCGTCGCGCCGCTCCCAGACGAGACTGTCACCAGAGCGAACCTCCAGCTCTTTGGCCCGATAGGTCTCGAACTTGCTCATGCGGCTGTCGCGGAGCTGCACGAGATCAATCGTGGTCTGGCGCTTGCCGTCTGGCGAGACAACGAGGCGCTCGTTTCGCTCGTCCCGACCGACGATGGTCACATGGGCGCCTTTGGTCAGGCCGGCGTCGCGGATGCCCGAATGAAGGACCAAGATCTGGCCCTCTTGGTAACTGGCGGCGCGATGGGCCTCAGCGCGGGTCATCCGAACATGGGACAGGGAGGGAATGGTGTGTGCCGTCCCGCCGAGCTCGCCCCGGCTCGTAAGGTCGGCGCGGATTAGGGTGGAGACCTTTTCGCGAAGGGCGTGTGTGGGGACGATGACCGGCGCGTTTCCGCCGGCGTCTCGTACTGCCGCCCACGCAGCGAAAGCCGCGCCGGCGAGCTTGTCGTCGGACGCGTCTTTGCCGACCTGAACCACGCGCGAACCTAGCGCGCGCAAACCCTGAGCCGGGGCGCCCTTGGCGAGATGTTCGACGGCGGCTTTGATCTCCGGGTCGTTCTGCCGGCGGATTTCGGTCATGCGCGCGTGGTCGAGACCCTCGTTGAGGAGGAGGCGCCACGGCGCTCCCGCCTCCGGGGACCCCAGTTGCTTCTCATCACCGATGAAGATCACCCGGCCGACGCCGACCCTGTCGGCAACGCGCAGAAGCCGATCGGCCTGGGCGTTGGAGAGCATGGAGGACTCATCGACCAGGAGGGTCTTACCCCGCCACTTCTCCTGCGCGCTCGTAAGGCCAGCTTTGGCCAAGCCCTGGTCAGCCTTTTCAATTACCCGTTCGTTGGCGGCGAGGAATTTCTCGACGGTATTCGAAGTGATGCCAGCACCGTGTTTCAGTTCCTGTGCAGCCTTGTGGGTGGGAGCCAGCCCGGCGATCTCGACGCCGGCCTTTTCGGAGAGGGCACGAACGACCCGAAACATGGTCGTCTTGCCGACGCCGGCGAACCCCTGGACGCCGACGAAGCGGTCTGGGCTGGAGAGAAGTTTCTCCGCAGCCTGACGCTGCCCCTCGTTGAGGGTGATGCCGCCGGAATTCTGAAGGGCGCCGGACGATAAAGCGGCCGCTGCAGCAGGGCCGGACATAATCTGAGCGGCTTTGCCCTTGCCCGCCTGCACCTGGGCGATGAGCCGTTCCTCGAGGGCGATGGCACTGGCCGTCGTGATCCCCCCGTGCATCCGGGCGTCCGCGGGCTTCACACGGCCATCAGAGGCCAACATGGACAGTTGCTTCTCGAGGCGATCCGCCGTCATGCCGGCGACTGCGAAATCGAGCGCCCGGCCGACCACCTCATGGCGGGTAAAAACCGCCTTCCCCTGTTCCGCAACCTGAAGCCCATAGGAGACGGCCGCACGGGCGTCGTTATCGCGGATCAGCTGACGTGGCCTGAAGCTATAGGGAGCGTTGGCCGTGAGGCCGGGAGCGCGGCCGGTTAGGGACTTCCAGGCGGCGACAAAGCGCGACATGCCGTCAGATACGACGCCGGAGACGCGGGTCGTGACATCGACACCCCGCGCGCCGCGTTCCTGACTGGTGGACACGACGCGATCAGCATCCAGCCCTGCAGCCTTTGACTCGACTGCCCAACGAGCAACTAACTCAGCGCGTGGCGTGTCCAGCTTCTTGGGCCGGTCCCGCAACGCCAGCGCATCCTTCTGGGCCCCGGTAAGGGGCCCTCCCCGCTTCTTCTCCTCGATCGCGATCGCAGCCTCGATCTGCTCCCGGCGCTTGCTGAACTGGCGAAGCTGCTGCTCGCCGAATGATGCCAGCTCGAACGTTCCGGTCTTGGCGTCTCGGCGGACGTCATAGCCGAGCTTCATCGCCTCCTGGGCCAGCTCTGCGCGGTAGATCCGGCCGACTAACTGAATGTGTTTGAAGAGCTGGTAGCTCTCCAGGGCGCGAACCTTCCCCGTCGAGGGTTCAACAGTGGCGTTGGCGACGACAACATGGGTGTGACGCTGCGGGTCGCCCTGGCGTGAGGTGCCGTGCACGGTCTTGGCGTAGACGAGGTTGCCGGTGTTCACCTCGCGGATCTTGCCTTGGTCGCGGACGCGAGTGATGGCGAAGTGCTTTTCAGCGTAGGCCATCGCCCGATCGACGGCCTTGTTGTGTGCGATGTCGAGCCGCCGGTCGCCTCCCACCAGGATGGCAAGGCTGACGCTCTTGGGGGCCGAGAACGTGAGGTCCCAGCCGGCGCGATGCTTGGGGTCCGCGCCGCCGGGGGTCTTGTCACCGTCTTTGAAGGCCGGATGGGTGCCCTGTAGAACCTGCTTGAAGTCGGAGCCTTCCGCCTTGCCCTGAAGGCCGATCTTCGCAGAGCCTTTGCCGCCCCATTCGAGGCCCGGCGTGTCGGCTTCGCCGGTGACGTAATAGTCGTCCTTGCCGTAATACTCGGCGGCCCCGGACGAGCTGCCAATGCTGCTGACGGAGAGCATCGTCAGAGCCCCCGGCCATAGTCGCCGGTCAATTCACCGAGTGAGCCGAGGCTATGCTCCTCGCCTGCAGGACGGGTCTCCGGGGTAGGACGATCCCCGTCGAACAGTTCGCGCTGCTGCTTCTGTTCGTTCTCGCGGGCGGCCTCCTCCCGGGCGGCCTCGGCGCGGGCCAGGGAGATCGCCCTCCCCTTCTCTGTCGGCAACGCACCGGGATCCGCGACCAGGTCGTTTTCATTGACCGTCTCATCCGTATCGCCGTCGACGACAAGGTCGCCATCGACCGCCACGAGGACAGGGCCGCCGCCGGCGGCCGCGGGCGCGGCGGCCGTGCCTTCGGCGGGGTCTTCCGGTCGCTCTCCCCGTGCGCGCGCGATGAACTCGCGGATGGGGTCGGGTCCGGTACGAGGAATGTAAGGGTCAGCGACCTTCGGGCTGGCGTCGAAGCTGAAGGCGACCGGGGCGATAGGGAACGGCCGCCCGGCGCGCTTGTTGCTCATCCGGACGATGCCCTGCAGCGATGGCAGGTTCATCAGGTCCGTGGGGAGGTAGACCGGCTCCTTTTCTTCGCGCGGGGCGATGCCGACGCCATCGCGAATGCTGTTCGCGCCATAGGAGGTGTTTTCCGATACGCGGTGCATCACGCGCTCGCCGATCGTCTCGCTCATGATCTGTGCGGTCTCGCTGTCGCTGCAGCGCAGGATCAGCTTGTTGAGGCACTGGCCCATGATCGTGCGGGCCTTCTCCTTCCCGTAGATCTCCTGGATCTGCGAGACCTGCTGCATTCCAAAGACCATGGCGCCGCCATACTTGCGGAGGCGCTGGGGTCCGTCCGCCAGCTTGTCGATACGGCCAAGCGAGGGGAACTCGTCCAGGAACAGCCACGTCGGATGCGGGGCGATGCCTTCGGCGTTCCGAGACAACAGGGCACTGATGACGATCTCGGACCAGAAACCGAGAAGCGGCCGGAGGGTATCGGCATGGGTCTCAGGCGCGGACAGGAAGAGAAGTCCCGGGGCACGACGTTCCTGATTGACCCAGCGACGGATGGAGAAGGGGTCGCCCTTGCCGAGGAGGTAGACCAGCGGCGTAACGCCCTCGACCAGCACGGACTCAATCGACGACACGCGAGGTCCTGCGCCGCCGCTGATGTGCTTGTGTGCCGGGGTGCCGACGAGCAGACGTTCCAGCCGCTTCGTCGAACCGAACAACATGTTCAGCGCCGTATCGAGGCTGACGTTGGGGTCGCGCTCTTTCAGAGTGAAACAGGTCCACGAGAACAGCGACCGGGCGACGTTGCTCCAATAGGGGTCGCCGCTTTTGGGGTCCTTGAACAGGCCGTGGGCGAGCCGGTCCCATTCGACGTGATCGGTAGCGTCGTGGAACGGCGACCAGGCGGGTGACCGTTCGTCGAAGGGATTGAGGATGAGGTCGGTCTCGGGGTCGTAGTGCTGGGCGATATATTCCAGCTCAGGATCGTAGACGACGCCGCGATCCCCGCGCGCCCGCACCGAACGAATGAGACGGTGCATGGCGACCGACTTGCCCGCGCCCGGACTGCCGGTGATGAGGGTGTGTTCCTGCTCGGCGTCCATCGGGTACGGGATGCCAACGAGGTTGGCCGGGAGGTGGTCGGGCCGGTTCTTCGCCTTGGCCTGCTCCTGATTGAACAGGGTGATCTCGTGCGCAAGCTGGGGTGCGCGAACGACCTGTTGTCCCCGAATCTGGCGGGTCTTCAGCTTCTCCTTGCCCGCTCGCGTATACCAGTAGGCCGTGGCGATCCCGGTCAGCGCCGCGCCCATGATCCAAAGAGCGAAGCCTAGCTTGGCGTGATGGAAGTAGCCGTAGGCGTGAGGCGCGACCCAGCTGAGTTGCTCGACTTCGCCAACAGGGTACGGTCGGGGTCCACGTCCGGGTGTGGGCACACTGATGAGTTGGGGTGCTGGCGGACCGACCCATTCGAGGACGTTCGCCATAAGGGCGAGGGTCCCATAGCTCTGCTCATCATCCGAAGCGCGAAGGTTCACGCAGATGACGCAGACGGCTCCCCACAGAATGAGGACGATCACGATGCGCGCGAGAACCTCGCGGATCATGTCGAAGGTATGCCCGATGGTCTGTCCGCCACGAAGCCAGGCGGAGAGGTTGCCCTTGGAGGGTCGGCTCATTGTCACTTCCCGATTGGGTTAGGCGACAAGAGCGGGGCGGCGTCGGAAGGGGTGGCGCTTGATACTACTCCGACAGCGCCGCGAAAAGGGCCACCAGACGATCATCGTCAGGAACAGGCGCCTCCACGTCGAAAGGCCGCTTGCCTAAAGGCCCGAAAAGCAGGGCTCCGGCCTGGTGCCCCATGTGGCGAACCTTGGCCAGTTCGTCGTCAGTCAGGGTCCGTTTGGCGAGGGCTGTGACAAGCGCAAGGGTCAACATGGTCTGATAACCGGACTGGACGACCGACCAGCTGCGCCGATCCTGACTGGCGTGGTCGACTAGATCCTCCAGGAGCACGGCGGGCTGCACGCCTCGCTCTCGGCAGAGGCTGTGGAAGCGGCCTGCGGCCTCCGCCGAAAGCCGAATCTGAAGCCTTACGTGACCGCCAGCCATCGGAGTGCCCTTGTATGAGTGGAGTAACTATTGGCTCCACCCTATACTATTGAATTACCGGCGTAAATCGCCTGTTTTTCAAAGTGGAGTAACTGTTGGCTCCACCCTTCGGAGTTTCATTCCCGTTGATTATCAACGGCCTAACCCTACCGCAGGTGTGCGTAAGGTGTGCACCTCCCACAGGGAGGTTTCTTCAACAGGCCCCCCCAGGGGCCACTCCTCACTCCCGTGACTGGTTTGGGACTCCGAGAAAGGCCTCCCGACCCTCTAGGCACAGACCCATTTCGGCATCACCGACCAGGTCGAGAACACCTCAACCGAGGCCGCCTTCGGCCGAGCAAAGACCCGCGAACAGCGGCTCGCCAGATCCGCCAGAGGCGGTTCGCCTCCCGTCGCCCGTCAGGGCCAGGGCAAAGGCGAACCGTCAGCGGATCAAAAACGGAGTCGAAGACGCACGTGCGTATCCGAGAGGGTCCCCCCGGCGGCCGCGCAGCGACCCCGGGCCGGAAGAAAGGCGCCCCGCGCCTCTAGGCATCGACCTCATGGCCCCCGCCATGGCCGCCGTCCTCCGCGCCGCAGGCGCAACAAAGCCACGCCGACCCGCGCACCGACCACAAAAAAAGGCCCGCCCTGGACAAGCCAAAGCGGGCGCAGCCCAACCAGAAAAAACAGCGCTGGCGATCAGGGACGAATGGGCGACAGCGAGCGCGCAGCGCAGCCGCCCAAAGGCCCGCGAGGCGTCGCAGAACGCCTCGGCGTTTTCGGTTCAATCCCGCGCCGAAGGCGCAACCGAAAACACGCCGCGCGCGCCCCGCCGGAACAGACGCCTACGGCGTCCATCCGCTCTCGAAAGTCGCCTGCGACAGGTCCGCTATTTCATCGGCGCAGCCGACCCAGACCACGCGCCGCGAAAGGTCACTGTTCCACGGGGCGACCGCGTCGCCATCGTCCTGGTGGCTCAGATAGAAGACCTCGAACCGGAAGGGCGTGCCCAGCGCCGAGAACACCCCGCACCGGCGCTCGCCGGATGGATCGATGTTGTGAGTGAAGCCGACGAAGTCGGCAACGCCATCCCAGAGCAAACACCAGCGACCCCGGCTGACATGGAGATAGACCTGCGGCCGTTCGTATTCCTCATCGGGCACGAAGCCCGGCGCAAGGAAGGCCATCGCCCCGGGGGAATAGGCCCGCCGGCAGCGGGTGTTGGTGTCCCCCGCGCGTGCGCGATCATTGAGAGCGGCCACGGCGGAGAGACGGTCCGCCGTAGGCATCGGGACAAGGGTGGATGCGGGCACCGCGACACCCTTCAGCGTGTCCCAGATCAGGGAGGCCAGAAGCCCCGGATTGCGGGGAAACCATCGGCTCGAATTGTACCGGGCCAGCACCGCCGCGCGGGCATGGTCCGGCAGGGCGAATAGCCGTGTCCGGACCTCCCGCCACTTGGCGGCATGAGCATCCCGCGCGCTCTGCTCCCAGACGATATCGCCCGCCTGACGACGGGCCATCTCCTCTTCGGCCGGAAGCTGAGCCTCCGCGATGAGCGGAGCCAGCAAGGGCAGCTTCTCGCGCTTCGCGCGACAGCTGCGCTCATAGGCCGACAACTGGCGGGGGGTGATGACGCGGGGGCCGTGGCGCTGTTTGCGAACGAACTGCATGACCGCGCTCCCTAGGCCAGACCGTGCGCGGCGCGGGCTTCCGATTCACGCTCCCACAGTCGGCGGCAGGTCAGCGGAAGCCCGCCGTCCGACCGGTCCCCGTCATAGCTGGGCCACGCCCGCGACCGCGCCCACTCCGCGCCGGAACGGCGCCAGACATAGTCAGCCAGCACCCCCCAATACGGGTCGTCGTAGATGACATAGGCCCACTCATGCCGCCCGATCGTCATGACCGGGGAGACGTAAAGGACGGGCGCAAGGAAGAGATAGCGGACCTCGGGCGACGCCGAAGGCGGCGCATCCGAAGCCGTGAACAGGGCGAGCTGCGACACCGTCAATGCTCCGTCGGTTCGCCAGCCAGCCGCAAGGCTTGGGCGGCGGCGCAACGCGCCTCGCCCAACGCCGCGACCAAAGCCGGATCCACGGCGAGCCTGCGCGAGCTGATATCCTCGGCGACCGCGCCGGCGGATTGCTCCAGGGCGACCAGAGCGGCGAACAGCCGCTGGGCGCCAGCGAGCATCACGCCATCGGCCGTGGTCCCGTTGACAGTGGCCACGACCCCACGGCTCGGATCGACCACGACGCGGCGCTGTTCGAGGTAAAGCCAGCCCGCTGGCAAATCGGAAACCGGGCTCACATCGCCCCCCGCATCTGGTCCGCCTCGGCGGGCGAGGACAGCAGCAGCCGAAGCGCGAGATGGGGCCGGGTCGCCCGCTCGATCCGCCGCTGCTCCCGGCGCGCCTGCCGCAGGACCGCAAGCGGCCGAGGGATCACCCCGCGAGCCAGGGCGGTGACCGCAATGCGGGCCGCCGTCGTATCGTGCAGGCCGTGACAGGCCAGCGCATATCGCACAGCATCCCCGGCGAGGCGGTGACGGTCAGCAGCGCCGAGGCCCGTCTTGGCCGACGCGGCCAGCGCTTCCGCCAGGGCGAAGTCGGCGGACGTTTCACCCAGCGCCACGGCATAGATGCGCGCGCGCTGGCGGCGGGGCAGGTCCCGCAACGTGATCGGGGTCATGACTACTCCTTTCGGCCACAGACACGGCGGGCGAAGGGTTCGCACCTGGGCCAGAAATCGTGATGGAAGGCGCCCGCGCTTTTCCGAAGCGTGGGCGGCAAAGCCGCACCGCGGACGGGGGAGGAAGGAGATCAAGGTCGTGGCGGCGGAGGGGGATCACCCGCCCTGCAGGCGGAGCCGAAGGGCGGGGACACCGCCGCCTAAGCCGCCTTGGCGGTCGCCTTGAGGGACGACCGGGGGCGGAGCCCCCCAAGGGAGAAAGAGGCAATCCGACGCGACCAGGCGCAAGCGACCGCGAGGCCGAAGGCCAGCTGGACGCCAAGCCCGGGAGCGCACCCTGCCCTGTCCGTCGCCGGGTCACCGCGCGCGAAGCGCTGCGGTCGGCGCCCCGCTGAGACGCTGACGCGACAGGCGGTAATGATCGCGCGGCCGCAGGCCAGCGATCGGCCCGCCCAGAGCGCCCACCACGGTCAAA
>TARA_R110002124_G_scaffold287357_3_pt1 | contig 69743 bp, 53 predicted proteins | sample TARA_R110002124 | Tara Oceans TARA_R110002124 (sample SAMEA4397445) | marine metagenome | biome: Polar Biome; feature: [SRF] surface water layer (ENVO:00010504); material: water (ENVO:00002006), including particulate matter (ENVO:01000060) such as... | depth 5 m | reverse complement strand
ATTGAAAACAGCAACGATTGGGTATTTTGAAGCGATTTCAGCACGGAATAGAATGTCTATTGCATATTTCGGGTTTAATACTTGTATTTACAGGTATACAGTTACATTAAATCAATGTTCAATCGCATCGACTATTTTGATAGTAAGATTTGAATACAGGGTTTTAATGTCTGTATTTCATTTTTTAGCGACAGCGCTCCTAATAAATTGACTTTTCCTGTATTAATGACTAAGAATAAGGGTTTAAATAGAACAATGATCTGTTCGACAGTAAGGAGAAAAGCCTAGTAACTTAACTTCCGAATGGATGATCTTGCGCCTGTATGCTCCTAATCAAGCCAATATTACATTTAAAGTAGAAATTTACTCATTACTAGACAATACCGCTTATAAAGAATTATTTGGTTGAAATGCATAAAATGCAATCCCTTGCTCCAATTTTTGTTTTATTCTCCTTTTATATTCTTTATATTTAATCCCTTGATAAGTTTTCTTGCTGTTCTATTATTTAGAACAATAATTGGATTTTCTTGCATCAAAAATAGATTGTCCCAAAGTAATTATTACCTAATTTTATTTAATTACCAAAACTAGATCTTATGAAATTCAATAGTAAATTTTGGTCACCATTTGCTGCCTCAATTTTGCTTTTATCAGTATCATGTTCCAATGAAAAAAATGTGGAAGAAGAAGTGAAAACCACCTTTACAGGAGGTAAGAATGAAATTAAACTGTTGACTCTTGATCCAGGTCACTTTCATGCCCACCTCGTTAAAAAATCCATGTATGAGCAAGTAGACCCTAAAGTTTACGTTTATGCTCCTGATGGTCCAGAGTTGCAGTCTTATTTAAAATCAATTGAAAGCTACAATACCCGTGAAGAGGATCCTACCAGTTGGGAACTTGAGGTATACAAAGGCGACGACTACCTTCAAAAAATGCTCAGTGAAAAGAAGGGTAACGTAATGCTTACTGCTGGAAACAATAAAGAGAAAACAGCCAATATCAAGGCAACCATTGAAGCAGGTATAAATGTTTTGGCAGATAAACCAATGGCCATTGATGCCAAAGGTTTTGAAACATTGAAGGAGGCTTTCGAGCTGGCAGAAAAAAACAATGTTTTACTGTATGATATCATGACCGAAAGGTTTGAGATCTCTACGATTCTCCAAAGAGAGTTTTCTTTGATTCCCGATGTGTTCGGACAAATGGAAAAAGGAACAGTTGACAATCCGGCCATTACCAAAGAGAGTATTCACCATTTTTCTAAGTTGGTTTCAGGAAAGCAACTGATCAGGCCAGGATGGTTTTATGACGTAAATCAACAAGGGAATGGTATTGTGGATGTTACTACCCACTTGGTTGATTTGGTACAATGGGAAAGTTTTCCAAATAAAATCATAGATTATAAGACTGACATCGAAATGATCAATGCCAAGAGGTGGACCACAGACCTTACTCTTGAAGAGTTCACTAGTTCTACAAACCTTACTGAATTCCCTGATTACCTTCAGTCAGTGGTGTCTGACGGCTTATTGAAGGTTTATGGCAACGGAGAAATTAATTACAAGATCAATGGGGTGCATGCGAAGGTATCTGTTATCTGGAATTACAAAGCGCCTGAAGGTTCCGCGGATACGCATTATTCTATCATGAGAGGTACCAAAGCAAACTTGGTTATCAGACAAGATGCTGAAGAAAACTATAAACCTGAGCTATACATAGAGCCTGTAGAAGGTCAGGATTTGGCTGAGTTTGAAGCCAATGTTACCAAGCATGTAAAAGAACTAGCTGGTACCTTTAAAGATTTGGATGTTGCGAAAGTAGAAGGTAAAAACTCTTGGAGAGTTGTAATCCCACAAGCTTACCGACATGGCCATGAAGATCATTTCAGGGAAGTAACAGAAACCTATATCAAATACCTTAAAGAAGGTAAATTACCTGATTGGGAGGTGCCGAATATGTTGGCCAAATACTACGTTACTACACAGGCTTTAGAATTGGCCAAATAATAAATTCATACTAAAAAAATACAAGCAGATGAAAAAGCAAAGAAGAGACTTTATCAAAACTGCAGGATTGGCAGGGTTTGGTTTAGCAGGAGGGGTATTATCTCCTCAAAGTTTTGCTTTTTCACCTGCTATAAAAGACCTTGCCATGAGCAAAAGTGACCTTAGTATCATCGGTCCATATGGCCCTTGGGCCAATGGGTTGATAAGCAAAGAATTGCCCTCGCTTTCTTTCAGAAACGAACGATTCACAGCTCTTGAATCCTGGAAAATGGAAGCCATGTCCACTGCCAAAGAAAGACTGGGAATTCCTGATTTGGGTAAGGTCCCAGAGGTAACTGTTCATGATACTTATGTCAATGATGGTTTGCGTTTTGAAGAAATAAGTTGGCAGCTTCCCTATGGCAATCCCACCAAAGCTTTGGTCATCAAGCCTGAGGGAGTTAAAGGAAGGTTACCAGCCATATTGGCTTTTCATGACCATGGAGGAAATAAATATTTTGGCTTAAGAAAAATTACAAGAACAGGTAAAGCGCAGCATCCACTGATGATAGAACATCAGGATCATTATTATGAAGGAAAGGCTTGGGCCAATGAAATCGCCAAAAGAGGATATGTGGTAATAGTGCCCGATTCCTTCACTTTTGCTAGCCGCAGGGTGCTCTTGGAAGAAGTTCCGGAGAATCGAAGGGGAGGTTTGACTGATGAAAACCCTGAAAAAGAAGAAAACATCTCAGCCTATAATAAATGGGCAGCAGACCATGAACACATCATGGCCAAGTCCTTGTTTTGCGGAGGTACTAGCTGGCCGGCAGTGTTTTTCGCTGAGGATCAAGTCGCTTTGGAAGTTTTACTTGCCAGAAAAGATGTAGATCCGGACAGAGTCGGTTGTGGAGGCCTTTCAGGTGGAGGATTGCGAACAGTGATGATGGGAGGATTGGATCACCGTATCAAATGTGCGGTATGTGTTGGTTTTATGAGCACATGGACAGATTTTTTATTGAACAGGGCTTATACACATACCTGGATGGCCTATGTGCCAAGACTGCCCAATGAATTGGATTTCCCTGAAATTCTTGGTTTGAGAGTTCCATTACCCACCTTGGTGCTCAATGATATTGACGATCAGTTGTACACCCTTCCTGAAATGCAAAAAGCAGATAAAATTCTTGAAGCGGTGTTTGTTAAAGCCGGAGCCCAAGACAAATACAAAGCCTCTTATTACCCCGGACTTCACAAGTTTGACCAAGCCATGCAAATAGAGGCTTTTGAGTGGTGGGATCAGTGGTTGAAAAATTAACTATTTCTTTATGAAAAACACCTTCCTTATGAAATCAAATTGGTATTTAATAGTAATCCTCTTCCTGGTTTTTACTTTTCCAGAAGTAGTGAATGCCCAAAGTTTAGATTCAGACATGCTCTGTGTTGGTGACCATTGGACAGAAGAAGAAGGAGCAGCATTTCTCCAAATGGAGAAGAAAAAGTACAGCACCGAAAAAGCTTGGAACAAAAGAGCTGCTGAGATTAGAAAACAAATACTTAAGGGAACGGACCTAGTTAAAATGCCTAAAAAGTCACCTTTAAAACCAATTATGGGTGAAATTAGAAAATTTGATGGCTATGTGGTTCAAAATATAGCTTTCGAAAGTTTGCCAGGTGTTTTTGTAACCGGAAGTTTGTACATGCCTAGTGAAAACCCCGGTAAAGCACCAGGGATTCTTAGTCCTCATGGACACTGGACAAAACCTGGAGATGTAGGAAGGTACAGACCTGATGCGCAAAAAAGATTTGCCTCTATGGCCAGAATGGGTGCAATAGTTTGGGCTTATGATGCTGTTGGTTATGGTCAAATGGGTGAAATTGGCTGGGAACATAGAGAAGGAGATGTGCTCAAATTGCAATTATGGAACAGTATCAGAAGCGTGGATTTTATCCTTTCCTTGGGAGCGGATCCGGATCGACTGGCCGTTACCGGTGCATCAGGAGGAGGAACACAATCCTTTCTATTGGCAGCAGTGGATGATCGAATCGATGTTGCAGCGCCAGTAGTAATGGTTTCTGCTCATTTCTTTGGTGGATGTGAGTGTGAGAGTGGCATGCCAATACATAAAGCAAAGAACTATCAAACCAACAATGTAGAGATTGCGGCAGTATTTGCACCAAAACCTCTTTTATTAACCTCTGTGGGAGGTGACTGGACCAAGAATACCCCGAATGTGGAATACCCATTCCTTCAGTACATTTATGGTCTAAAAGGTCATTCTGAAAAAGTTGAGAACAAGCATATCCCAGAGGATAATCATGGCTATGATGAGAAGAAAAGACAAGCTGTATATCCTTTTTTAGCTAAAAATTTAAAATTGGATCTTTCCAAAGCCATGTACAGCGATGGGCGCTTAAAAGAAGAAGCCGTTACAGTCGAAGACCAAAAAGCATTGTATCCCTTCAATGATAAGAATCCTTTCCCTGCTTATGGAATTACTTCCATAGATAACGTAAAATGGTAAACCCAAAACAATGAACAACGATCAAAATAATCGAAGAGAATTTCTTAAGAAAAGCCTTTTGTCAGGTATAGCACTGAGCAGTATGGGGACCACATGGGCCAGTCCTGTTATTCCTAAAGTGGCTTCTATGAAGTTGGGTTTAGTGACCTATCTGTGGGGAAAAGACTGGGCATTACCTGAACTTATATCCAACTGTGAAAAAGCAGGATATGAAGGTGTAGAACTTCGGACACAACATGCTCACGGTGTGGAAACGAGTCTTAGCAAAAAAGAACGAAAAGAAGTTAAAAAGAGATTTAAAGGCAGTCCAGTAACCTGCGTTGGTTATGGTAGTAATTATGAATACCATAGCCCTGACCCAGCAGAGTTGGCCGCAAATATTAGAGATACTAAGGAATACATAAAATTGTGCCATGATATTGGTGCTACTGGTATTAAAGTAAAGCCCAATCGGCTTCCAGAAGAAGTATCACGCGAAAAAACCATCGCTCAAATCGCCAAATCTTTTAGCGAGGTAGGTGAATATGCCAAAGACCTTGGTCAGTTGGTACGTGTAGAAGTTCATGGAAAGGTAACCCAACAGCTTCCTGTGATGAAGGAAATATTTGATCAGGTAACTTCTTCCAATGTGAAAATTTGCTGGAATAGTAACAATACCGATCTAATGGAGCCAGGGCTTGAGGGGAACTTTGATATGGTCAAAGAATGGTTGGGAGATACTACCCATATTCGGGCATTTGATGAGAATGATTATCCTTTTCAGGAACTTTTCAAATTGATGCATAAAGCGGATTACAATGGCTGGATACTAATTGAAGCTCATAGTGATCCTGCTGACAAATTAGCGGCAATGATTGCTCAGAAAAAGACTTTTGAGCAATACCTAAAAAACTTATAGGCCACTTAAGCCAAAATTATTCAAAAAATTGAAATGACAGAAAGAAGAGATTTCATCAAAAAGAGCCTATTGGGAAGTGCAGGGCTGGCTGTGGCAGGAATGACCATGAGTGCTAAATCCTATGGGAATATTTTAGGTGCCAATGACCGAATACAGATCGGAATGATAGGTATTAGGGGACAAGGTACCAACCATATCAACCAATATTGTAAGCTTAAGGAAAGTCGGAATGTTGTCATCAAAACCTTGTGTGATACAGATGAGAATACCTGGGCCGAAAAAGTGAAACTGGTAAGAGACACTGTAGGAGATAAGCCCAATACGGAATGGGACATGCGGAAGGTTTTGGATGATCCGGAAATTGATGCCGTTTCATTTGCTACACCAAACCATTGGCATGCACTAGGTACTATCTGGGCCTGTCAGGCAGGAAAGCATGTATATGTTGAAAAACCAGCAAGTCACAATGTTTTTGAAGGTAGAAAAATGATAGAAGCTGCCAGAAAATACAACCGTGTCGTTCAGGTAGGGTTTCAAAACCGTTCCATCGAAAATGTTCAAGAAGCCATGAAATTTCTTCATGACGGCAATATTGGTGAAGTATACATGGCCAGAGGCTTGTGTTACAAGCCAAGAAATAGTTTTGGAATAGCCAAGGATAGTGCGCCACCGGAAGGTTTGCATTATGACATGTGGCTAGGACCTGCTCCTTACCGGGCATATAATGAGAAAAAAGGACATTACAACTGGCACTGGCACTGGGATACAGGAAATGGGGATACAGGAAATCAAGGGCCTCACCAATTCGATGTTGCCCGCTGGGGTTTGAATAAAAATGAGCATCCTGTATCTGTATTTTCTTCAGGAGCCATATATGGAATTTCTCCCAAAGAATGTTCACAAGAAACCCCCAATACCCAGACTTCTATCTTTAAGTATGAGGATGGTAAAACCTTGGAATTTGAAACCCGTGGTAGGTATACGAATGGAGAATCCAGCCTTGGAACCAAAATAGGAAACATGTTTTATGGTACTGAGGGATACCTTGAGCTTAACGGAGGTACCTGGAAAGCTTTCCGTACAGATGAAAAAGAACCATTTGCTACATCCCAAAAGGCTAAAACTGAAGTTTCAGGCAGCAATGTATTGATGGCTGCACCAGGAGGTTCTGAACATTACGCTAATTTTCTTGACAGTGTAAGAGCAGGAAACAACGAAGCATTGAATTGCGACATTAGAGAAGGCTATTATTCCTCTGCTTTGCCACAGATAGCTAACATTTCCTATCGATTGGAGAGAGGACTCAAGTTCATGGGGGATTATGAGAAGTTTGCCAACGATTCTGAAGCAGATACCATGCTCACTAGGCCTAGTCGACCTCCTTACGTCGTTCCAGATCAAGTATAAATATTGAGAATGAAGACTTTAATAGTTGGTCTTTTCATGTCACAATATATTAGGAAGGATTTTTCTTTTGTTTAAAAGGAAAAAGCCTTTTGTTTTTATTCCAATAGTTACCAGCAAATAATGGGGCTAATTGATACTTAACTAAATTATTTTTATAAACAAGCCACAACTGGTTGTAAAAACCTGTTGTACTGTTAAATTACAAACTTTCTATAAATGAAAAAAATACCACTGACACTACTGCTTTTTATTGGCTTGGCTTCTATCGGGTTCTCCCAGGAAGATCTATCAGTGATTCAATCTCACTGGGTTAACTTCACCGACGGTCCTAATGCTCTTTACAAGCACCAAAGCCAACTAGCACTTGATATGCTTGATGAAAGAGACAAGGCCATTGCTTCTATCTCTTCTTTGAATGAATGGAAAGACTGGCAAGAAAAAGCCAAAGACAAACTGATGGAGGCGGTAGGACCATTTCCTGAAAAAACACCTTTGAATCCAAAAGTTACCGGAAAGCATAGAGGGAATGGATATAAATTTGAAAACATTGTATTTGAATCCCAACCGGGATTTTTTGTGAGTGGGACTCTTTTTATTCCTGATGGAGTAAAAGGGAGAACCCCTACCATTATTTATTGCTCAGGACATACGCCTTTGGCTTATAGAGCTCCTACTTACCAGCATGTAATTCTTAATTTGGTAAAGAAAGGGTTTATTGTTTTTGGCTTTGATCCCGTTGGACAAGGAGAAAGATTGGAATATTTTGATCATGACACAAATAAAGATCTGGTAGGAGGCCCAACTAAGCAACATTCTTATCCAGGAGCGCAAGCATTTGTTGTAGGTTCTTCAGAGGCCAGACACATGATTTGGGATGGTATCAGGGTGGTTGATTACCTGATGACTAGAAAAGAAGTGGATCCAGGTAGAATTGGAATCACAGGAAGGTCAGGAGGAGGTACACAATCTTCTTATATCGCTGCTTTTGATGAGAGGATTAATGCATCTGCACCTGAAAATTACATTACCAATTTCAAGCGACTGATGCTTACTCATGGTCCTCAGGATGCCGAACAAAATTTCTACCATGCCATTGCAAAGGGGTTGGACCATCCTGATCTAATGATCGTTAGGGCACCAAAACCCAACCTGCTTATCTCTACTACTCGTGACATGTTCAATATAGAAGGGGTAAGAGAAACCAGTCAACAGGTTCAAAGAATTTATGATGCTTATGGTGTATCAGAGAACTTTCAAAAAATTGAAGATGATGATGGCCATGCTTCAACGAAAAAGAACAGAGAACGCATGTATGCTTTCTTTAGAAAACATCTTGACTTACCAGGAGCTGTGGAAGACCAGGACATCGATACATTATCAATGGAGGTGTTGCAGGTTTCTCCTACAGGGCAGTTGGTGAGCAGCTACAATGGCAAAACCACCTATGACCTAAACAAGGCTGAACTACAGGAATTGAATGGCTCTTTGGAAGAGAAGGTAGACTGGGCAAGAAAACTTTCGGGTTATCAAAAGCCGGAATCATTGTCAGAAACCATGATGGTGGGAAGATTTCAACGCGACGGTTATACCATAGAACAACACCTGATGAAGGGAGAAGGAGATTACTGGTTACCTTTCCTATTAATGAAACCTGACCATGCTACAGATAAAGCGGTGCTTTATTTAGATCCATCAGGTAAAGCTGTTGATGCTAGTGTAGGCGGAGACATGGAAGCTTTGGTGAAAGCAGGAGCCATGGTACTTGCTCCGGATCTTTTGAATACTGGAGAGATGGGTAATGGAGGTTTTAGAGGCGATGCCAATTTCGACGGCCATTCATATAACCTTTGGTTTGAAAGTATTCTTATTGGAAGAAGCATTGTGGGGATTAATGCAGGTGATGCCAATCGTCTGGTAGCTGTTTTGCAGGAGAAAGAGGGCGCTAGAGAGATAAAAGGCCTTGCTAAAGGAGAAATGTCTTCGGTACTGCTTCATGCGGCCAATTTCAACCCTGCAATATCTTCAATAGCATTAGTAGATCCAATGAGTTCTTACAGAGGAATTGTAGAGTCTTTCAGGTACAATACTAGTGAAATTAATTATACAGTAGCTGGTGCATTGAAGCATTATGATTTGCCAGACTTGTTGGAAAATTTGAGCATTACCAATCCAATAGTGCTTCATGAAAATACAGAGTTGAAAAAAGAACACTCCCTATTGCCTGAGCGTGGAGGTAACGAAAAAATCAAAGCCCTTTCCGTAAAAAATGCAAACGATAGAAAAGCCCATTTGACAAAATGGCTTAACCTTTAAGAGGGGCTATTATTTCAATTTCAGGAGCAGATTTGACTTGAAATATAAATACAGTTATAAAGCATCGGGTTTCTTTTCTACTCGGTGCTTTTTTTGTTTAATAGGAGTATTTTATTAACCCAGTTAGATAATGAAGTGGACGGGGAAAACCTACCACAGATACATAAACCGGGAATTTACCAAACAGATCGGTACAACGCCTACAATCAGGGGTTTAAGGCGATATTCATTATGAAAACGAAAAAATAGTTTGTAATATGCAACTAAATGTAGTTGCATTGAGTTTATGGCTAAGAGGGAAAAACTAATTGCTAGGTTTTTGAGTATGCCATCCGACTTTCATTACGAAGAGTTGGTGAGACTTCTTGGGTATTTTGGTTTTAAGGATGTAAAAATAGGAAAGATTTCAGGATCAAGGGTGAAATTTGAGAATGAAGTGAGCGTTCCAATTATACTTCATAAACCACATCAAAACGGGGTTACGAAGCGGTATCAGATGAGGCAGATAAAAGAATTATTGGAATTATGAAATATTTGGAATACAAAGGTTATACAGGCACAATTGAGTACAGTCCCGAAGATAACTTGCTATATGGTAAGGTACTAGGGGTGATGGGGCTGATCTCTTATGAAGGGGAAACCGGAAAGTATTTAGAAGAGGACTTTAAAGCGGTAGTAGATAGTTATTTAGCAGATTGTAGAGCAGAGGGCAAGGCTCCTATGAAACCATTTAAAGGGAGTTTTAATGTAAGAATTCCATCTACTTTGCACCAAAAGGCAGCGTTAAAAGCCATGGAATCAAAGACCTCATTGAATAATTTTGTAGCAGAAGCCATCAGGAACCAAGTCGAAAAAGAGTCTGTCTAAATTCCCCTTTCTATGTTTAAATCTAAACTTTGCATAAATAGGGCAATCACCCTTGCTGGTGCGCCTGAAGTGCCAACAATTTTTAGCGGGGAGGCGGCTATTTTGAAAGCATTATAGGGAGAAGATTTGTAAGTTGTGACCCCATTTTAAATAGTGTCAATTGCCAAATAATAAACCATTAGGTGACAGCTTTAGAGGGGATTTCTAAAAATCTAAAATAAAAAAAGCTGCCCAAATAGGGCAGCTTTGACAATTAAATAGTATTTCTAAACTTAGTTTCTATCCAATGCATTTAGCATATCGAAGGCAAGTTCTAATCTTTTGCCGAAGTTTTCTTCACCTTTTCTAAGCCATACCCTAGGGTCATAAGACTTTTTGTTAGGGTTGTCTGCTCCTTCAGGATTTCCCAATTGAGTCTGAAGATATCCTTCTTTGCTGTGGTAGTATTTCAATACACCTTCCCAGAACGCCCACTGAAGATCTGTATCGATATTCATTTTTACAGAACCATAGCTATTGGCTTCTCTAATTTCTTCTACAGTAGATCCTGATCCACCATGGAATACGAAGTTCACAGGTTTGCCGGTAGTTCCGAATTTCTCATTGATATAATCCTGAGAATTTTTCAAAATTATAGGTTTCAATGAAACATTACCCGGCTTGTATACCCCGTGAACATTTCCAAATGCTGCAGCTACAGTAAACAGGTCGTCCACTTTTTTCAACTCCTCATAAGCATAAGCTACTTCTTCAGGCTGAGTATAAAGTTTGGAGCTATCGATTTCTGTATTGTCTACACCATCTTCTTCTCCACCAGTCACACCTAGCTCAATTTCGATTGCCATTTTAATTTTGGCAAACTCCTTGAAATATTTTACGGATGTTTCAATGTTTTCCTCAATAGACTCTTCAGACAAATCCAACATATGGGAACTGAAAAGAGGTTTTTTATAAGCTTCATAATAAGCTTTTCCTTCGGCAAGTAAGCCATCTATCCAAGGAAGTAATTTCTTAGCTGCATGATCTGTGTGTAAAACTACAGGGACACCATATATTTCAGCCATTTTATGTACATGCAGGGCACCGGAAACACCACCTGCCACAGATGCTTGTTGCTTGTCATTTGGAAGGCCTTTGCCAGCATAAAACTGAGCACCACCATTTGAAAACTGAATCATTACCGGGGAGTTGACCCTTTTTGCGGTTTCTAAAACAGCATTCACAGTATTACTGTTGATACAATTCACTGCAGGCATTGCAAATTCGCTTTCTTTCGCATAGGCCAATAGGTCTTTAAGCTCTTCGCCGTACTTTACTCCAGGTTTGAATTTCATATTAAATAATTTATGGTTGTATTAAATTTGATCCACCTCCATTCACCTAAGTGATAGCTTTGGAACTCAAAGATATAAATAGTGCAGAACAATTACCTTATAATTTGATTGAAAAATACATTTTCACCGAATATTTCATAATTTCCCTGCCCATTATCATTGATTGGAAACTATAAAATTTCCTTTATATATTTGTTTTATGGAAAAGATAAGGATTACAGGGGTGCCCGAGCATTTTAATTTTCCCTGGCAAAAGTTGGTTAAAGAACAACCATTTTTGGATGATCAGGTTCAACTGGTCTGGGAGAATGAACCCAGAGGATCCGGTGCTATGAATAGCGCCATAAGAACTGGTGCAACAGATTTGGCCATTGTTCTTACAGAAAGTTTTTTGAAAGACAAAGTTGACGGAAATTCCGGGAATATTATAGGTTACCATGTCAAGTCACCATTAATTTGGGGGATTCATGTTCCCGGCACTTGCGAGGTGCAAAAGATTGAAGATTTACGAAATGCTCCTTTTCTAATAAGTAGAAGGGGTTCGGGCTCTCATTTAATGGCTTACCTTCTTTCAAAAAGGGAGGGATGGGGCACACAGGATCTTGATTTTGAAATTGTTAATAATTTGGACGGAGCCATTAATTCCTTCAAAGAAAATAAACCCAAAGCCTTTCTTTGGGAAAAGTATACGACAAAGCCTTTAGTGGACAAGGGACTTTTTAAGAGGGTGGGAGAAATACCAACTCCTTGGCCTTGTTTCGTCATAGTCGCCGCTGAACAGATGTTGAAGGAGAAGAGAGAATTGCTTTTAAGTATTCAAAAGGAAATTTACCGGATAAACTCGACCCTAATGGAAAATAAGCAAAGCTTTGTTTTGCCTATTAGTGAGGCTTACCAGATAGAAGAGAGTGATGTCTCAGAATGGTTAACTCAGACCAATTGGGCAACTGATGGTACGGTGCCGAATGAGGATGTAACTACCACTTTGGATGCTTTAATGAGTCTTGGTCTTATTGATAATAAGTTGGCTACCGAAGAAATAGTTGAAAAATTGTAAACCGTAAGTAGGGTTACTTGGTAATACTTATAAAAAAACCGATCATTTTTAATAATGATCGGTTTTTTTTGTGAATGGTTAGATTCAAAAATCTGAGTAAGAAGTAGGTCTTAAAAGTCTTTTGTCATTTTTCGACACTGTATTGTCATATTCGCTATTGGCTTTTAAGGCTAACCAAGCTGGATAATCACTAAATGCAGCCCAATGTGCATCTCTATCTTCCATGTTTTCAAAGGCAGTCATGTAAACCAAGTTAGGCATGTTTGCTCCTGCAAGAGGCTCACCATAAAATACCCCATTGAAATTCATCTCATCAAAAATATCAATTTCACCTTCATTAAACATTTTTACCTTTTGGTGGTAAAGACGTTCAGTGGCTGATTCATAACTCCTTAGCTCATATACTCTTTCGCTTTTAGGAGAACTTAGCTTAGGTAAAGCCATTCTGGATCTTGTTTCAAATGCTTGCATTAAAGATGTTTCTATTCTATTGAAAGAAGGATTGTCAAATGCTGCTTGAATATAAGCTTTGCCATCCTCTTGGTGCCTGGCATCTGTTTTTAATTTTCTTTGGAACCTGAAATAATCCTTTGAATTAGTAAATGGAAGGAAAACGTAGATTTTTTTTCCTGCATCTGGTTCAGAAGCTAAAGGTTTGAAAACACCAACATGCTTTACACCTGCACGGTGGGCTGCTGGAATAAATGCCTTTTCTAGGTAGTTCTCGACTACTTCTATTTGTTTTAAATTGTCGATGTGATATACTCTCAGTTCATATAAATCTTTTTTCCCATCCTGTGCTTTGAGAGGAGCGTAGGAAGCGATTAAGATTAAAACTAAGGTGAATACTTTTAATAATCGTAAGTAGTTGTTCATTGGTAATTTAGGTTTTTATTGATTTTTTTGTTCAAATATTTAAAATGACCACTAAAATTAAGTAAATTATACATAACATTATAAAAAAGTTATTTCGGTGGAGAATATATTATTATTTTTGAAGAATACACTGCAGCAATAGTTGATTTTAAGTTTTTAACTAATTATTTAATAAAATGAAGAGGATTTTAGTAACCGGTGGAGCCGGATTTTTAGGTAGCCATCTTTGTGATAAACTTTTGGGAGAGGGCCATGAAGTAATATGCGCCGACAATCTTTTTACTGGTAGAAGGAGAAATATTCATCACCTATTAGAAAACAAAAATTTTGAATTTCTTAGACATGATGTTACACTTCCCTTGTATGTTGAAGTAGATGAAATTTACAATTTGGCCTGTCCAGCTAGTCCAGTACATTACCAATTTGACCCAGTTCAAACGACCAAGACAAGTGTTATAGGAGCGATTAATATGTTGGGTCTTGCTAAGAGGTTAAAAATTAAAATCTTACAAGCAAGTACCAGTGAGGTATATGGTGATCCGGAAATTCATCCCCAACCAGAATCATATAAGGGTAGTGTAAGCACAATCGGACCACGTGCATGCTACGATGAGGGGAAAAGATGTGCAGAAACCTTGTTTTTTGATTATCATAGACAACATGGGCTTGATATTAAGGTCATGCGTATTTTCAATACTTATGGGCCAAGGATGCATCCCAATGATGGGCGTGTAGTTAGTAATTTTATTGTCCAGGCATTGAAAGGGGATGACATCACGATTTTTGGGGATGGAATGCAAACACGTAGTTTCGGTTATGTGAGCGACCTGATTTCAGGAATGCATAAATTGATGAACAGTCCCAATGGAGTGATTGGACCCATCAATATCGGTAATCCAGTTGAATTTACTATGCTGGAATTGGCAGAGAATGTTTTGGAGCTTACTGGATCAAAAAGCAAACTAAAATACATGCCTTTGCCACAGGATGATCCTATGCAAAGGAAACCTACCATTGATTTGGCACGAAAGGAGCTAGATTGGGAACCAAAAGTTCAGTTAAAAGAAGGTTTAGTAGAAACCATAAAATATTTCGACATGGTATTAAAAGAAGATAATATCTAGCATTTAAAATTTTTATATAAGCATTGTTCTTTTTTTAAGAGCAATGCTTACTCATTTTGCCACGTTTATTTTTTAAAATACATAATTTAGTTATTTGTATAATATATTTTGTATTTTAATATCTTTTTAATAAAAATAGGTGCTATATGAATTAAATCGGTTAATTTAATAAGGAAATTAAACATTAAAACCTTTTTTTATATGCAGGTTCATTTTTACCTTTATTAGCAATTTAATTGGTGAAATTTCTATTTTGTGAATATGAAAAACAAGTATAAAATTTTTGGTATAGATGATGAGCCTTCAGTTTTACTGATTATACAACATTACTTTAAAAGTAAATTTGATGTTAAGGTGTTTAATAAGCCTGCAGATGCTCTGGCGAATATGCAAGATGGAGATTTGCCTGATATAATTATATGCGATTTGAATATGCCTGAAATTAGCGGGGCCGAATTTGTAGGTCTAGTGCGGTCAAGTGGATTTTTCTCATCTATTCCTTTAATCGTTCTCTCGGCTACAGACTCTTCTGAAAAGAAAATTGATATTTTGAACTTGGGGGCAGATGATTTTATGGTTAAACCTTTTAACCCCAAAGAACTTGAAGCCCGAATTAATTCAATTTTAAGAAGAACTGGGAAATTTGCAATCGAATCTATAAATGAATAAAGAAAACAAAAAAATCGCATTGATTTCTAAAGACCCTAAAGTCATTGATGCTATTGAAAAGGCTGTAGGAGACACATTTGAGATTAATGCTTTTACAAACGGAATTATTTTTTACAATCAACTTTCTACTTCATCTGATGAGTTTTGCATGATTCTTAGTGACTCGTCCTTACTAGATGTGCATGGAGTTGCCTTAAAGAATACCATTGAGAAATTAGGATTTGGGCATCTTCCATTTTTTATGGTTGTAGATAAAGCTACTCCAACAGATATTATTAATGCGATTTCTTCAGGGGTCACTGATTTTATCCTTAAACCGATCAATGGGAAACAATTAAAAACGAGACTGGACTTCCAAATGAAGCATCCATCTCCAAAAAAGAAAAACCTTGAATACACTGCCTTAAAAGAATCTAAAACCCCGTTTATTAAAAGGTTATTTGATATAGTGGTGTGTAGTTTTATCCTTTTGGCTTTGCTTCCACTATTCTTGATTGTAGCAATTTTAATTAAATTAGAGTCAAGAGGACCTGTCTTTTATTATTCCTACAGGGTAGGGACGGGATACAATATTTTTAAATTTTATAAATTCAGGTCCATGGATCCTGATGCCGATGCCAAATTGCAACAATTGAAGCATTTGAATCAATACAATGATCCTGAAGAAGAGGAAGAAGAAAAACAATCTGAAGTAGTCAATGAAGTTAAAGAACTCTGCGAATTTTGTGAACAAGCAGGGGGAGGGTGTCTACAGCCATTATACGACGATAATAAAATGGTTTGTGAGAAAATCCTTATGGCTAAAAAAGACAGTAATAAGGATGCCGCTTTTATTAAGATTAAAGACGACCCCAGAGTAACTCGTATAGGTAAGTTTATTAGAAATACCAGTATTGATGAACTGCCTCAGCTTTGGAACGTACTTAGAGGAGATATGTCACTTGTGGGCAATCGACCTTTACCACTCTATGAGGCAGAGAAAATCACTACTGATAAATACTCCCTTAGATTTCTTGGTCCAGCTGGGATAACCGGTCTATGGCAAGTAGAAAAACGAGGAAGAGGAGCAATGTCTGAAGAAGAACGATTAAGCCTTGACAATGACTATGTCAAAAATTTCAGCATTTGGTTTGATATCAAAATTCTTCTAAGAACTATCCCCGCTTTGTTTCAAAGTGAAAATGTTTAGTCCATTAATAATTCCCAAAATAACTTAACCCTTCCTTTCCACGTATTTTTAGAGGCTTCAGTATACCTGGATTTGGCTTTCTCCTCCGTGTTTGTAGTTAATTCCATTTCTATTGCTTTATTGAAGTCCTGAGGTGATTTCTCTAAGCTTATTAGCGGATGGAACAATTGGATGTCTTCCGAGAATGGAGTCGCTACTATGGGTTTCCCAGAAGCAAGGTATTCATTGATTTTAAGAGGATAGATACTTTTTGTCACTTCATTACATAGAAATGGAAGTATCAAAAGTTGGAAATGTGCCAGGTATTGTGGCAGTTGCTCTATTTTTTTTGGGCCTGTAAAATATAAATTAGGAATTTCATCCAAATTGATGTCGGTATGCCCTTGATGGTTTCGAGGGCCCACCATTACCATGCTTTTGTCTGGGTTTGCTTCACATACACTCTTTATCAAATCATAATCCAATCGATGACAAATATTTCCTGTATAACCGATTATTGGTTTGGGAATGTTTTTTAGATCCTTAGGTACATTCAATTCTAATTCATAAGCTGACTTAAACAATTCGAAATCGGCTGCATTTGGAAAATAAGCCACTTTTTTTCCTGAAAGAGCTTCAAGATCCTTCTGAAGCATACGTGATGTGACTAGGCTTAGGTCTGCACTTTGTACGGCTTCTATTTCTTTCCTTGCACCATGTTTTCTCAAATAGGGTTCTAAAGCCCTAATATTGTCTCTCGATTGATAAACAAATGCATTAGGTTTAAAACTATTCGGTAGTTTGGTGAGGTATAAAGGGTTGAAGGAGTTAAAGTAAATAAATGCTTCTTCATGCAATTCTTTTAATGCTTTGCATATGGACTTGGCCAATCGCCGATCATTCCAGTTTGAAAAGAAATTGTACAGTGAGCCCTGAGGAAGCCAATTTATTGGAAGCATTAGCGGTGGGCTGAGGGCATATAGTTTAGGGCTAAATTGAGACAGTTGTTTAATACTATTATTTCCCCAGATTAAAGCTGATTTTCGGGCTTTTACAGATGGTTTTTTCCGTTCTTTCAAATAGTCCAAGAAAGTAAATGGGTAGTCTACATAAATAACTTTTTGGGTTTGAGCAAAAGTTTTCGCCAATGACCAAGAAGCTGATGAAAATTCCCCGTCCCATCTGGACATGCTGGTCATTACTATGGTAACCTTATCAAAAGTTAGGTTAGAAAAATCCTTCATAAAAAGCTGTTTTTTTTCTAAAATAATGAATGTTTTCCGCATTGGAAAGCTTAAATTTAGGTTTATGTTAACCATTAATTTTTAAAGCTTTGATCCTATTTATTATTATTTCGTGTATATGCTGTTTTTATCTCTTGTTTCCACTCACAAGTGCTTTTTTCTCACTTTTTAGTCGAAAGATCAAACTTAAAAAATCTGAAATGATTGCAGATTTTGCTTGTGTGATCACAGTTTATAAAGAAAAAGACATAGCGTGGCCCCTGGTAAGTGCGCTTTTGGCTCAGGATTATCCCCATTTTCATATTTATTTGGTGGCTGATGGAATTACCGAAAAATTGGACGTGAAGGAGAATGAAAAACTGACGGTTTACCAGCCTAGTACTTTTTTAAACAGTAAGGTCGCCTCTTTAGGGCTTGTTCTTGATAATATGAAGGAAAGTCATAGTCATGTGGTGGTGTTTGATCCTGATAATCTAGTACCCTCGCATTTTTTAAGGACAATTAGTAAGTTTCATGACCAAGGATATATGGCAGTTCAAGGTAAAAGAATTGCGAAAAATATTGCTGGTACCTACGCGGCATTGGATGCTTTAGGAGAGTACTATTATGACTTTGCGGTAAGAAATGTTCCTTTTCGTTTGGGATCATCTTCCACCATTGCAGGTTCGGGAATGTCAATAGAAAAAAACTTATATAGCAAAAATATTGCGAAGGAATTATTGGTGTTAGCAGAACAAGGGGTGGTTGTGGCAGAGGACAAATCTTTGCAGTCCGAACTGGTAGATCAAGGACATACCATTGCCTATGCGGCTGCAGCGATTATCTTTGATGAAAAGATTACCGCATCCGAACAAATAGGGAGACAAAGAGGAAGGTGGCTGAATAGTTATTTTGGTCAGTTGCCGGAAAACTTAAAGTTATTTGGAAAAGGAATTTTAAAATTTGATTGGAACCGTATTTATTTTTCTTTAATGACAGCAATGCCACCAATGGTGATTTTGGTCGGTTTGAGCGGGCTTTTGGCATTTGTTGCATTGTATATCCACTTGGCTTATTTTTTCCTTATAGCTGGGAGTATGGTGCTCTTTGCGTTAGGATTCCTATTGTTACTATTGCTGAATAAAACACCTCAAAAAGTCTTAAATGCCATCCCCAAAATACCTTTGTTTGTGTTAGGTCAAATTTCTGGGATTTTGAATATAAGAAAGGCCAATAAAGATTTTATGGCGACAACCCATAATGAAATTTCGGAAATAAGTAAGCTATGGAAGGAGAGGAAGCATGAATTTAAACACCTAAAAAAAGATTGGGAATAAACTCATAGAAGTTTATTTCAAGTTTATTTTTTGATTTTATCTCTAAGCGTTTTCAGCATAATGGGGTAATTTTGGATGGCTTTGATCCAGCATTTCCCAAGGCTGACGTCAATAAACTTGTTTAAAATTACATGTTTGACGATTGCGGTAATTAAAAGGGCTAGTACCAGCCCGTAAGCAGCCCCTAAAAGACCAAACCATTTGATAAAAAACCAGCTAAAAGCAGCACCGTATACGAAAGTGCCAAATACCATGATCATATTAATGAATGGTTTACCTATGGCATCTAGAAAAACCCCAGACTGCCTGTCAAAAGGCTTAATCAGAGCTAAAAATGCCATGATTCTCAAAAAAGGAACCGCTTCTAAATAGGCTTCCCCTGCGATTAATAAGACAATATAATGTGCGAATATTATACAAAATAGCCAAAATGGTGCCGTAAGACTAAGCATCATTCCCAAGGTTTTCTCATATATCTCACCCACAAGTACAGGTTGTTTTTTGTCGTGGGCCTCCGCGGCCTTTGGATAACTGATCGAAGCGATAGAATTGACTGGTATTTCCACCATATTCATTACTCTTCCAGCCGTATTGGCCATGGCAACTTGAACTGGGGACAATAAAGCTCCGAGTAAAAATTTGTCTAAACTATTGGTCAGCATTGATACAAGGTTGGTACCAAAAACAAATTTCCCAAAATGAAAAATTATTCCCAGCCAATATTTCTCCACTTTTAGACGGAGTTTAAAGTAATTCCTAACCTGATACATTGACATAAATGTGGCCAGAAGAAAAGCCAAATTTTGGTACCAGGCCAATTCTATAAGGCTTAGTTTTGAGTCAATTAGGTATGCAAATAAAATAACCAGAAAGAAAGGAAGGCTTTTACTGATTCCTGCAAGAAAATAGGCTTTAAAATCATACTTAGCCTGCATAAGCACCATATTATGGGTATGAAAAATAAGTACAGGTAGGATTAAAGAGTGGATTTTAACCAAATCAGCCAAACCTTCAGCATTAAGTAATTGCTCTAGTGGTCGGGCCAGTATCCATAGTAATAGCACCATCAATAAAGTTAAAGCGGTATTTAACCAAATGGAAGCGGTTTGAATTTTCGCTTGAATAGCATCTTCCTTTCCTACAAGAAATTTAATCATGCCATTTTGAATAAAGCCATTTCTAGCCATGTCGATGATAGAGACAATGGTGATAAGCAATACCCAAATACCAAATTCTTCAGGACTAAAGACCCTTACCAACAACATGAACCCAATAAAACCCAGAAGAAAATCCACTCCACGGTGCATCATGGTAAAAAAACTTCCGGTAAGCCAATATTTCTTATCTGTCATTTCTTCGCATAGGTTTTCTGATAGGCCGAAAGTGTATCCAATGCTCCTTTTTTATAATCAAATAGTGGGGGCCTTTTGAAACCCTTGTTTATAAGTTTATTTCTAGTTTCTTCTTCAGACAATAACTTTTCAATGGCCCCGCTGATCGCTGAAGGGTCAAATGGGTCAATGATGATTGCTGCATCTCCTGCAACTTCGGGCATGGAGGAGGTGTCAGAAGTGATTACAGGGCATCCACAAGCCATGGCCTCTAAGATGGGTAGACCGAAACTTTCTCTTAGGGATGGGTATAGAAATATTTTTGCTTGGCTGTAAATAGCTGGTAAATCTTCGTTTGGTATATACCCCGTTAAGTGGATTTTTGAAATTAATTGTGGCGCCATAATCTCATTTAGCATTGTTTCTAGCACTTCTTTGCCAAAGTCCGGCATAACAATGTCTGGGTATTCAACCTTGTTCTTTTCTAATATTGCAAGACTTTTCAGAACACCTTTAAGGTTTTTCTTTGGGTCAGTATTACCGAGGAAAAGTATAAATGATTGGGGTAAGTTGTATTTCAAACGAATTGCCTCTTGTTTATTTGGCTCCTCTACTTTGAAATGACCTGCTACACCATTGTAGATTACCTGAACATCATTATCGTTCATGCCAAAATGTTGGACAATTCTTTTTTGTTCATAATTGGAAACAGTGAAAATCATGGCCGCCTTATTCACTACCTTAGGTACATTCCACCTTCTGTAAATATTACCTAATCGTTGGTACCAGGTACCTTCTTTTAGGTTTATCTTTTCAAGATAAATAATATCATGTAAGGTGATGAGCAGGGGGATAGAGCACGAAACGGGAGCGGTATTGCTAGTGCAATGAAGTAAATCCAATTGATAGGTTTTTACTGCTTTTGCAAGGTTACGCTGTTCCCATATAGGGTAGAGAGCAGGGGCCAACGGGATGATTTTGAAATTGTCAGTTTCCTGAATTGCGGAGGTGTCCTCAGTATCATTCACAAAAATAAAATACTCATTTTCCGTATCCAATTGCTGAAGGTTTCTGATCAGGGCAAGGGCTACCATGTCCATGCCATGCTTTTTTTTCCTAAAAATCCGCTGTGCTTCTATTCCTATCCTCATCTTCTTGTCGTTTAATTAATTAAGGTAGGGTTCTCCTTAATGTCTTTTAAAAAAAGTCCGTCAATAAATCCTTTAAAATATTTTCTAGCATGGTCCATTTCTCCTTGAAAAAGATGGACCAACAGGTTTTTGGGTAGTGCTATAAAAAGATAGTAGCCCGCAGTGAAGATGAATAATGGATAGTCAACATTTCTCCTTAGGTATAACCACCTGTTACGGCTCATATAATAGGTCTTCAGTAAAGAATTTTTACCTACACTCATGGATTCCTTGTGTAGAATAAAGCTTTTTGGCTCGTACCAAATTTCATATCCAGCTTGTTTGATACGCTCGCAATAATCCATCTCTTCATAATATAGGAAATATAGCTCAGCCATTAAACCTATTTCATCTACTACTTTTTTTGGAATAAACATGGCTGCCCCATGGGCCAACTGAGTGATTTCTGCCACCTGATGCTGGCCTTGATCTTTTTCTAAATAACCTTTCCCTTTCCCTCTCCCTGTTATAGGGTTTATCGCTGAAAATCCGGCATACTGAATAATGTCTGGTTTTTCATGATACAAGATTTTAGGGCAAACAAGACCTACTTTTTCCGAATTTTCCGCACGTTCCAATAGGGCTTCCAATATATCAGGGGCCACCTCCGTATCGTTATTGATTAGAAAGAAATAGTCGCCTTTGGCAATTTCCATTCCTCTATTGTTTCCGCCGGCAAAACCTTCATTTACAGGGTTTTTGACTAAAATAGTGTCTGGATACTTTTCTAGGAGATTATCCGGAGACTCTTTTGAGGCATTGTCCACCACGATCACTTCCACGTTAGGGTAGGTGATTTTTTGAAAAGAAGCTAAAAAATCCATTGTATGGATTAGGCCATTATAATTAATAGTAATGACGGAGATTAATGGTTTATTCATTTTCAGAAGGTTTATTTAAACTTTTATCCATGTCTTCGGCAAGGAAAAAATAGGCCCAAGACATATAAAGAATGATTCCTGTTGGCATTTGGCCTAATAGAGGATTACCATAAGAGGCAGCAGCTATACCTACATATCCGCCAAATAGAGCGAAGAGTTTTTGCCGTAACCTCGGGTCCTTAACTTTCCATATTTTTAATAGCCCCATTCCCGCAATAAATGCTAAAATGCCTATATGCAGGTATAAACCTACAATGCCCATCTCTGCCCATATTTTCACAAACCAACTGTCATTAGGGGTTTCAGCTAAAAAGGTGCCCGGACTAAACCTTTGACCCCATGATCCCGAAGTGCCAATACCTCCCCCGAAAGGTCTGCTTTTTAAGTATTCTGCAAACTTCCTTTGGTTTAAATACCTAACATTTAATGATGGGTCTGAAGGATCTAATGCAGACCTCATTCTCCGGACTTGGTAATTGTTGTTAGCAATGGTCGTAAATTTCAAAAACGAAAACACCAGCAACAACCCTAGTAGTCCCATTACCATTAATTTAAAATTTTTGGAGGCAAAAAGATAAGCCATTGTGCCTGCTACAGGTACCATCAATGCTCCCCTTGTGCCACTCATTATCATAAGGTAAAAGAACAACAAAGCCATAACTGCAAAAATTATCCTTTTCTTGAGTGAAAAAGGACCTAAGGCCAAGACCATTGCCATTACCCCTGAATGGGCTATTCCAGCACCAAATTGACCTGCGTCTGAGAAAAAACTAAAAACACGAAGGTTTCCAAACAAAACATGAGTTGATCTGGAACCAGCATCTAACCATCGGTTTTCTGCTGCATCCAAGCCTATATAAAATTGTCTTAAACCCCAAAAAGAAGCGAGTACACTTAAAGCAAAAACAATTATAAATAGTCTATTTATATCAGATGGTTTATTGGCATACAAAAGTGTAAGTGGAACCGTAAGAAACATATACAAAGCCGTGCCTCTTACTGCATAAAACCAAGCCGTAACGCTTCTCGCTTCAGGATTAAAGATTTCTGCTACATTATATCCCATCCAAATTAGGGTTACTAAAATGAGACTATTATGTAGTTTTGAAAAATCAGTCTCCACTTTATTATGAAAAAGAGCACTGACAATTAGCATGGCCAATGCAAAATCTACAGTAAGCCCTAAGGGTAAATTGGGGACGTATCTGATGGCACCTATGGATAAAAATGCAAAAATTAGTCCGGCTGCAAGTGACTTGTTGGGATGACTCATCATAAATATCCCACCTGCCAATACAAAAGGAAGAACAAGCATTAAACCTATGCCCATCACCCCTGTTTTGACCACAAATAAACTCAATAGCCCTGCCACGAGCAGGGCAAATATTTTATTTGAGATATCAGCTTTGGTGATTTGCATATTAGTTAGAATTATCCCTTAGGAAAGTAACTGCTTTAATTTGGTTCGAATCTTTGACCTTTTTCTCGGTATTTCACCATTAATGTCCTCCAATTCATCCCCCTCCATTTTATTAAGCCAGATTAAATGCGGAATTTTTATCATTTCATTTAGACTATCGTTGAAATAGGCATCTGAAGATTTCCATTTTCGGCCAGCATCTGTAACCTTCACCAATGCATTTGCTTTGTTAATCAGTGGATAATTGACTGGCTTCACATTGGTATTTGGTAATTCAATAAGGATGAACTCATGTGGTAAGTTGGTCAATCGATCCTCCCAGAATTGGGTTTCTTTTTCAGGATTTGATATAGAATTTATATCCATTACTAAAGTTTCACAAGGCATTTTTTCTACGTCTTCTTTATTGCCACAGTAGATCACACTTCTGTTTTGTTGTAAAAGTTCTTTTGCAAAAAATTGCAATAAAAATGTTTTCCCCTCACCATTTTGATGGCTATAGAAAAGCAGGGTTTTTTGTCCTGAATTGGAGAAGTGCATGCTTAAATTATTATAAAACTGTTTGATTAGGTTGTTTTGTAATATATCCAAATAAACGTTCTTTGGAATATCTTTTTCCATTATCCATCCGCCTGCTACCGGAAGAGATGTAAGTTCGGTGGCACGTTTGCCAGATTTGATTGATGAATCGAGAAAGAAGGAAAGTAGCACCACAGTTAACACCAATCCCCCTGTACCAAGCATTCCTCCTATCACCATTAACATTCTCTTTGAAGCCTGAGGTGTTTTAGGATAAAAAGGTTCGTCAATTAGTTTTTGGGTAGCAGACATTTCAAGATCATATTTCTGAAGGTAAGCCATATTAAGACCATGTAGAATAGAAAGGTATTGTTCTTCATTTACACTTACCTCTCTTTCAAGTTTCTTTAGCTCTGCACCTAAAGGAGCAAACTCATCTATTTTATCTAATAGATATGATTTTCTGGTTTTCATTACATCCAAAGCTTGTTTTTGCTCTTCGTAGGATATTTTTAATGTTAACCACTGATCTAAAATGGTTTCCCTTTGAACACCTTGTATGGAATTGCTATTCTTGAACAATAGGTCCGAAAGTTCTTTTATTTCTTTCTCCAATCCGTCAATCTCTTTTTGTATATTTTCTATTTGTAGATTTTGGTTTTCCAAAACTGATAGGCCTTGAATTTTTAAATTTCTGGTAACAATTTGATCCTGAAGTTTTGAAATGTTTTCAATGATTACCTGTCTTTCGTCAAAATTTTCAAACATTTCTTCGATCTGCTCTAGATTATAGCCGGTACCTGAAAGTAGTCTTCTGGAACGTTCTTCATCTTGGTCATGTTCGAGCTTGGCGATGTCCAGGTATTTACCCTGTTCGTAGTAATTTAGAATACGGTTGTCCGTCATAAACCCTTTGAGGTTTTCTTCAGCTTTTCTTAACTTATTTTGGGCAATGTTGAGTTGATTTTGAAAATAGGCAATGGTATTGGTGTTTTCCAATTCTTTCATATTGGAATACCCACTCATAAATGACTCTGCTAAGATTTTAAGTGTGTAATAGCAAATTCCGGCATCATTTGTACTGTATTTTATTTCCATCATATCACTGGAGAATTTCCTAGAAACTGATAGACGTTCAATTATTTTGTTTACTGAATAATATTCGTGTTCTCTAAGTAAATATTCTATGGGAGAGTTATCGTTCTCTTCGATATTTTGTAAAATATTTTGCAGGGTTTTCTCCTCATCATTTGTAACTACCAATTTTTCCCAGATTGGGGCAGGAATATGTGATTTTAGATCTTGATAGGCTTCGATACATAGCACTTCGTCTTTTTGTTCAGGTAGTGCCAAGTGTTTTGCCAGAAGCTTCAATGAGGCTTCGGTTACGGTTTTTCTGGATTTTACTATAAGGGTTAGGTTGTCAAAAAGGTTGTTGGAGGTGTAAAAATCCATTCTTACAACCCCGCCGTCAGTGGCGCCTCTATCGGAGGTAGGATTTGTAAATACCAACGTTGAGGATTCGTATACTCTAGGAAGATCTTGAGTTAGGAAAAAGACGCCTATAGCTACAAAAATTGGGGTTAAAAAAATCCAAAATTTGTTTTTCCAAAGGAGCCGTATAATTTGTTTTATCGTCATTTTACTTAATAATATTGACAAGGGGTTCCCCTAATAGTATTTCTAATTTCTGAATAGCCACAAAAAAGTTTTTTCTCGCATTTTCATATTCTGAACGCGCAATGGTATAAATTTCCTGATTACGTAAAAAGGAAGTTGGGTCAAGATTACCTAAGTTAAACTCCATCTCCATTTGTTGTAAATTGGTTCGGGCTTTCTCTTGCATTTCTAACCTTATGAGCATTAGCTTCTGCCCAAGTAAGGCACTATTGTACTCTTCAATCACCTGATTGGAAATGGTTAATTCCATTTCCTTTGTTTTATAAAATGTCGCCTCAAGTTCTTGTTTTTGGAGCTTGACCCTGTCTTTTTTCAAAAAGACTTCAGATAGCGGAATACTTAAATTTGCCCCTGTCCTATAACCGTTCGCGATATTAGATAAGTCGGACCCAGAAGCATATAAAATGGCTTGGTTACCGTAAGAGTAATCAACATAAACCCGTACTAAATTTGACCATGATTTTTTGGCTAAATTAATTCTAGCCTCTGCTGATCCTACTAGAGCTTGATTGACTTTTACCGTTGGGTGATTACCTATTGCGATTTCAATCAGGCTGTCCAATTTTGGAAGTTGATCTGCAAGGGGCATATTTAGGTTAATGTACTTTTCAATATCTCCCTGCTCTTGCGCACTGAGTTTTTTACCGGAAATAAAAAAAATAAAAAACGAAATCGTATAAACAATATATTTGAGCAGCTGCTTTTTAAATATGAATTTCATTTATTTATATATCAAAGACATTAAATGTTTTACGTAAAATTAATTACTGTTTATTTCTTATTTTTAAAATAAATGTACTAAAAATTTTAGTTTATCCTTTTTTTTGAATTTAAAATTTTCACTTCTATATTCATTAAATATTTAATAATCGAATGGTTCAGGGTAAGATTTCTGCTAAAATAACACAACTAAGTAAGGAGATTTACGGAAGGGAAACAAGGAGTTTTGCTGAGAGATTAAAAATATATGTTTGCCTTTTTAATGACATCTCGAAAGGAATTCTGCGTGTACTTAATGGGAAATTTCGCTTAAGGAATTGTAAAAGTACTGGCAAATTGATAACTGTTCGAGGGCCTTTGCGTGTAGAAGGTTCAGGAGATATAAAGATAGGTGATCATTGTAAAATTTGGTCCCATATGGGAGTCACTCAGCTGTTTGCTGATAGAGGAGCTGAACTAATTATAGGGGAAGGTACTTTTATCAATACAGCATGTATTGTTTCAGCAAGTAACCGAATTGTCATAGGGAAAAATTGCCAGATAGCAAACCAAGTGATCATTATGGATGGTGATTTTCATGGGGTAGATGACCGAGCTGAGCCGGGAAAATCAGATGCCATCATCATAGGTGACAATGCATGGTTGGCTACGCGGTCAATGGTCTTAAAAGGAGTAAAAATAGGAGAGGGGGCAACTGTCGCAGCTGGAGCTGTAGTGACCAAAGATGTCGCTCCTTACACTTTAGTAGGAGGAGTTCCTGCCAAGCTTATCCGGAAGCTTCAAGCGCCATAATTTAAAAATAATATAGCTGGTTAAGCAATCTCAGCTGTATTTTAACTTTAACTGATACTATATTTTTAAGTGATGGATAATTGCGTGATTTTAGATGATGATACTTCAAGTATAAAAGTACTGTCACATTATATTGAAAAGACTAAATCGCTTAAGTTAGTAGCGAGTTTTTCTGACGCAATTGATGGGTTGAATTATTTAGTGGACAATAGAGGAAAGATTGACCTTTTATTTCTTGACATAGAAATGCCGGAAATGAATGGCTTTGAAATTCTTAAGCATAGCCAATATGATGGAGCATTGATCATTATATCTACGAATAATGAAAATGCAATTGCAGCATTTGAAACCAATGCTTGTTTTTATTTACCTAAACCATTTAGTTATACTCAATTTTTAAAAGGTATAGAAAAACGAAAAGATAAAGAAACAAATATTGACCCCAACTCTTATTCAAAAGATTTTATTTTCGTAAAGGACGATAGATTGTATAAAAAAATTCTATTTTCAGACATAAGCTATTGCGAAGGTAAAGGGGATTATATTAGTCTAAAGTGCAAAAATAAAACCTACACTATTAAATCAACTATTTCCAATTTTATTGATAAACTATCTGGAAATCCAGAATTTGTTCAGGTTCACAGGTCTTATGTTATAAACCTTCATTACCTCACTGATTTTGATAGTGATACTTCTGTAGTTGATGGGAAGATCATACCTATTGGAGCCAAATACAAGGAACAATTAAAAAGTAGTGTGAATTTTTTGTAAAAGGGTATCAGTATTTTCTTTTCAGCTTTCATTCTATATATTCGAGAGCTTGCTTAAAAAACTTTTCAAAAATAGCTGTATGGATTTCTCATTTCCATAGGCCCTATTATTATCAAGTATTTCAGGCTAAGTTTAGTAAGAAATACAAAGCTTCAAAGAAGTAGCTGAAATTAAGCAATAGGCTTTTCCCTATTCAAATAAAAACTGCTACAATCCCAATAAAATCAAATTATCTTGAGGCCAAAGCAAGCCCATATAGTTCATTATAATCCTGTTTATTAGAACTAGAGGACAATCGGTTGTTCAATTGCCATTAGCAATGTAATCGTCAATTAGGGTTCTGACTATTTCATTTTCATCAATGAACATGTCAATTAGCTTTTTTGATTTCACTAAATCCAGTGTAGTCATTTCCTCCAAAGTTATCGCGATCTCATAAACTTTCCCTAGTCCAGCTGTAAGGGCTGAACCTTTTAGCTTATGGCCCTCAGAACTCAATCCTTCCAAGTTTTTGTCATTATAATGATTTGAAAGCACTTTTTTTGATTGTTCTAATTCATGAATGGTGAGTTTTAATACTTCCTTAATGATCTCAGGTTCATTCCCCAAATACTCCTTTACTTTATTAACATCAAAATGAGATTTTTCCTCAATTTTCTCTTGAACTGTTGAGGTATCGTTTGCCTCTGAAGATTCTTTTTTATCAGCATCGTCTTTTTCAGGGGCTTTTAGCCATTTGTCAAAAATATAAGTTATGTTTTTTTCAACAATAGGTTTTGGTACAAAATCAGACATGCCCGATTCCATGCATTTTTCTTTTTCGCCTTTAATATTCCCTGCAGTGATAGCAACAATTGGAATGTTTCTGGTGCTTTGGTTTTCTTTTATTTTTCGTGTGGCTTCATGTCCACTCATTATGGGCATCTGAATGTCCATAAGTATAATATCTGGTAAATGTTCTATAGCCAATTCATAAGCATCTAGCCCATTGGTCGCTTCAATGATTTTAACATTTGGGGAAACTTTCAATACTATTGTCTTAGCAAGGAACATATTAATTGAATTGTCCTCAGCGATAAGTACCTTTATTTCAGATAGATTCTTATTCTCATTAATTTCTTCAGGAGCAATTGTTTTACTCGTAGCTGAAGGAGCTAGTTTTGATAAAGCCTCAAATAATTCATTGTTTTTGATCGGTTTTGGCAATCTTTTATTTATTAAAAGCTCTTTACATTGCTTCAAAATATATTCATCCTCAGCGGAACTATGTAACAGTAAAACGGGTATTTGGGCTCTCTCTCCAGTAAAGTTCTCTCTTATTTTTTTAGTGGTTTCTAGACCATCCATATAAGGCATATTCAGGTCCATTAATACCACATCATATTCATTGTTTTCGATTTGCTGCAAGGCATCAAATCCATTCTGGGCTTCATCCATTTTTATATTATTCATGGAAAAGATTTCTTTAAGGATAAGGCGATTGTTTGCATTGTCGTCTACTACAAGAACATTTTTTATAGTGAGATTATCAGGTGCTTTAATGATATCTCCAATTTCAGTAGAAAGGACTAGATCGAAATAAAAGGTGCTACCTACATTAAGCTCACTATTTAATTGTAATTTAGAGCCCATCATAGACAGTAATTTGTTGGAAATGGTAAGTCCCAAACCTGTTCCTCCATACTTTTTAGTCGTAGAACCATCCTCCTGCATAAAAGCATCAAAAATTCGCGACTGAAACTCTTTTGTTATCCCAACACCTGTATCCCGAACCTCGAATCTTATTATTCTTTTGTTTTCTTCAATTTTCTCTATTGTATGGATCTTAAGTTCGATTTCACCCTTGTCAGTGAACTTAACAGCGTTGCCTAAAAGGTTGATTAATATCTGTTTTAACCGGATATCATCAACTAAAATAAACCTAGGTAGGTCTTTTTCTATGTTTAGCAACATTTCTATCCCTTTTTTCTGGGCTTGGTAGGATACCACATCAGTTGCTTGACCTGTCAGTTCAAAAATATCTGCTTTAGAAATATCCAATTCAAGTTTTCCTGCTTCAATTTTTGAGAAATCCAGGATGTCATTTATAATATTTAACAGGGCAACTGCAGATTGATTGACAATTCCTATGTACTGATTTTGGGTTTCATTGAGTTCTGTTTTCACGAGAAGGTCCGTAAAACCAATAATGCCATTTAGTGGTGTTCGAATTTCGTGACTCATGTTGGCCAAAAATTCAGACTTTGCTAAACTTGCTTTCTCAGCAATTTCCTTCGATTCGATAAGATTACTTTCTAAAGTATTTCTATCAATGGCGTTCGATATGCTATTGGCAAAGCTTTTTAATAATGAAAGTTCAGCTTTGGACCATTCCCTTTCATTGGTGCAATCGTCATAACCAATAAAGCCCCAGAACCCATTGTCGGTACAAATAGGTGTTGTCAATATTGATTTTATATTTTGTGCATCTAGCAATTTCCTAAGATCAGATTCTTCGGGTAGGTTTGAAATGATTGCCTGAAAAATTTCATTGTTCTCCATAGGGAGCATAAAGTCCCCGAATGCTTCAAAAGGTACATTTTGAAGATCAGGGTTGTTGATCTGAGGCTCTACATTGGCTGCACTCCATTCAAATCTTTGGGAAGAAATTTTCTCATCGTTTTCATCTAAACTATTTTCGAAGTAATAGATCCTGTCTACTCCTACAGATTTACCAATTATTTCAAGGCTATTTTGAATGGCCTCATACACTTTATTGTTCGAAAGGAGCTCATCTGTAGCTTTAGAAATTGCCAAAAGCATTTGCTCTTTTTGAATAAGCTGATTTTCTCTTCTAACTTCTTCGTCTATGTCTTGTATGGTTCCTGACAAGTAAAGGCATTTTCCATCTTCTATAAAGGCTTCACCTAATGTCCTTACCCAGATTTCCTTTCCTGATTCAGTGATTATTTTAAGCTTTTCATCCCAAGATTTACCGTAATTAATGGCCAAATCAATAACCTCTTTCACCTTATCTCTATCGTATCCCTGCTTATAAAAGTTTATTCCATTGGTTAAGTCTGGAATAAAGTCATCAGAAACCTCAAAAATAGACCTAGTGATATCAGTCCAATTTACACTGTTCTTTTCTAAATCTACCTTCCATCCGCCTATTTTAGCCATGGTATTGGTTTGGTTTAAAAATTCTTTGGCATTTTGAACTCTTTTCTCTAATCGTAATCTTTCAGTAATGTCAATGGAGTTGCCAATTACATAACTTTTTCCAAAATGGTCTTTTTCCATTTTATTACTGTATAACCAAACCTTCAGTTGCCCATTCGCTTGGGCAGTAGTCATCAAGCCTTGGGCCTTGCCAGTTTCCTTAATTTCCTTGAGGTAATCATCTACCTCAAATCGAAATTTCAATGGTATGATGTCCCAAAGGGTTTTGTTAAGCATCTCTTCGACCGTATAGCCCAAGAGTCTTGCCCCGTAGTTATTAAAACTTAAAAAATTTCCATCTAGGTCATGGGTTAACATTAAACCTTGACTATTCTCAAAAAAGGAGCGAAATTTCTCTTCACTTGCTAACAGCCTTTCTTCATTTTCCTTTTCTTCACTTATGTCTCTACCAATTGCAAAAATCCATTTGTTTGCTAGATCACCAGTAGCTCGCCAAGCAAAAGTTTTATACTCTCCACTACTGCATTTTAACCGATGGGAAAAACTAGAGGTAGACTCTCCATCCATTAGTAAATTAATTTGCTTAATTGTGTTTTTTACATCGTTAGGATGGATATAATCCACAATTGGTTTATTTGAAAGCTCACCTTCATTATAACCTAATAAAGTTTTAAATGCTTTATTTACTTTAATAAATTGCCCATCAAATTTTAATACTGTAATTAAATCTTGGGACAAAGCCATAGCTTGACTGAGTACTTGATCTTCCAAATCCCCACAAGATGAATGCAATAATTGTAAAGCCTGTGGTAATAATAGCCCTAAGTTTTCGGCTATAGGTGATGTTTCAACAGGTGTCACCTGATTTAAAATGATTAAAAAACCATTGTGCGTCTCCGATGGGTCTTTGAAGGGGAGAATTGAAAGGTGTTTTACCCCATTTAAATGATTGATAAACTCGCTGTCATTAAGTTCTTTATGTTCTGATAAGTCTTTTATTTCTGTAAATCCTATTGCATTTTTTAATATATCAAATAAGGAGTCTGTGTTTTTTATTTCTTTTGAAGATATCTGATCAGAGGAGGTCAGGACATTTATTGTATCATTCTTTAATGCACCTAAAAAAAAGTGATCACAAGAAGTTAATTTTTGAGCTAAAACTACCATTTTTGTAGATATTTCAAGCTTGTAATTACTTTCTTGATTCATTCTTTTAATTTGTCCGGGATTCTCCGTATTATTATCTGAAATATTTTTTTTCATGCTCTGAATTATACTTTCTTGAGATGGATGCATTATCTCAAATTAATTATTAAAACTAGTTTAATCCTTTGTTATAAGTTGTTTGAGTAGTTCTTTTTTTACAAAAAATAAAGTGTCCGTAAAAAATCAAATTTCGTTTCAAACGGACTTTAAATTTTTACAAAATCGAAATTTTAAAGTTAAAATCAAATTCATTATTTAAATTAATTCTTATGATGCAAATAGTTTTTTGGATAGCGATAGGAATAGTTGCCTATACTTTTTTAGGTTATGGCATTGTGATAGCCATACTGGTAAAATTGAAAGGATTTTTTGTCAAAAAATTAAATCCCAACAACAATGAATTTTTGCCTAATGTTACACTTGTAGTTCCTTGTTATAATGAGGCAGATATAATAAAAGACAAGGTGCTTAATTCTTTGGGACTGGAATACCCAAAGGAGCGGTTAGAAATTGTTTTTATTACTGACGGTTCCAATGATCATTTTAGAGAAGTATTGCAGGAATTTCCGCAAGTCAAATTGCTTCATGATGATAGGAGAGCAGGTAAAACAGCCGCTGAAAACAGGGCTATGAAGTTTATTAATAGTCCAATCGTGGTTTTTACTGATGCGAATACAATACTTAATAAATCTGCCATTAAAAACATTGTCAGACACTTTAGCAATGAAAAAGTAGGTTGTGTTTCCGGTGAAAAAAGAGTGTTGGTAGAACAAGAAGATTCTGCCAGTTCCGCCGGAGAAGGTATGTATTGGAAATATGAATCCTTTCTAAAGAAAATGGATTCAAATCTTTATTCAGCAGTGGGTGCAGCAGGAGAGTTGGTCGCTTTCAAAACAGCCCTTTACCAGGACTTGCCAGAGGATACTATTTTGGATGACTTTATGCAATCTCTTTTGATTGCTTCAAAGGGTTATAGGATTGTTTATGAGCCTGATGCTTATGCCATGGAAACTGGTTCAGACTCTACTGAAGAAGAGCTTAAACGTAAGGTTAGAATCAGCGCTGGAGGTTGGCAGTCCATGAAAAGATTGTTTTTTAAAATTACTCCTTTTAATCATCCAGTATTGTTTTTTCAATACCTCTCTCATAGGGTTCTTAGGTGGACAATAACCCCTTTCTTGTTGGTGTTTATATTTGTAGCCAATTTTTTTCTATTAAACCATGGTCTTATTTATCAACTGCTAATGGTCAGTCAACTGTCTTTTTACGCAGCAGCACTGCTTGGATATTTTTTGGAAAGTCGAAAACTTAGGATTAAGGTATTATTTGTTCCCTTTTACTTTTGCATGATGAACTATGCGGTGGTTGCAGGTTTGCTCCGCTTTTTAAAAGGAAGTCAAAAAAGCACATGGGAAAAAGCCAAACGGAAAAGTTGAGTTTAACTTAATGACATTGAGTTAGATAGGTGGGGTAGGGAGTTTTTAAGTGCTTCGATGAGCGATTTTATAAACTAAGGAATTAACCCTGTCTATTCCATTTAAACCCAGAGGTAAATTAAGTCTTCTGGGGAGCGTATTTTTCTGGATTTATTTGGAGCCCAAATAAAAATGTTGTTTTATTGTTTGATTAAGCAAACATACAATACCCAAAACCATGAAAAAACTGCTATTTCTTTTGTTAATAACCTTACCCTCCTTTTTAAATGCTCAACAATTGCCAATTCCATCCGCTGTTTTTGAGTGGAAAATGTTACCAGCTTATGCAGAGGTAGGGACGGAAATAAGACCAATCGTCGATGGGCCCACTGAAACTTTGGATAATTTCCGAGTCAATCACTATAAACTCAGCCAAGGGAAAAGTATTTCCATTAAGAAAGGGGATGAAAAATTGATTTTAATAGGTTCTGGCAAACTTCAGATCAATCAGGGTGGAAACATTAATCAACTTGAAAGTAGGAGTGTGGCTTGGGTACCAAATGACAAGACGGTTAAAATCCAGCATTTGGGAGATGAAACCACTTCATTTTTTGTAATAGAATTGGAGGCCGATAAGGTGGGAGAGGATTTTAAGCCCGATGTGAATTCCCTGACAAGCTATGATTATCAAAAGTTACCATTTAAGAAAAGTGCTAAAGGAGGAAGAAGAGATGTTGCTAGAGGACCTACAACGACTTTGCAAGAGTTGGAAATGCACATTACCACTTTAAACGAAGGAGAAAAAAGTCACGATCCTCATCAACATGCTGATGAAGAAATAATTGTGGTGCTCCAGGGAGAAGTAGAAGAGATGGTTAATGGCGTCCCGTATCTGCTTGGACCGGGCTCTCTTATTTATTTGCATGCCATGGATTCGCACGGCATACGGAATGCAGGAAAAGGGGCTTGTGAATATTATGCTATTCGTTGGATTACAAAAAATACTGGAAAGTAACTATCTGTGTAGTAGAATTAAGGAATAGCACATTTTTTTATTTAAATCTTATTAGACTATATTGTCTTTCTAAATCTATATTAAATATAATAAATTACTCCCTTCACTTTTCATTACTAATGGAGGATACTAGTACCAACAAGCAATAATCCCATGGGTATGCTGAGGAATCATACAGACAATAATTTGCTAATTTCCCTTAAACAAGGGGACATGGCTGCATTTAATGAATTGTATTTTCGGTATTCCAAGAGGTTAATGGCTTTTTCATTCACTTTTTTTGCAGATCAACAATTGGCTGAGGAGGCGGTACAGGAGATTTTTGTAAGGGTTTGGGAACGCAGGAAAAAACTAGATGAAACAAAATCATTTAAAAGCTATCTTTTTCAAGCCGTAAAATTCTATATGTATAATTATATACGAGATAGAAAAAAGGATTGTAGCCTGGATGTTTTATCTGATGATAATGTGATAGGTGCAAGAAATCAAGAAGATGACTTTACTTATAATGAAATGGAAGGCATGGTGATGGAGCTAATAGAAAAGCTTCCTAAAGTGCAGAAAGAAGTATTTAAATTGAATAAATTGAAAGGGATGAACAGTGAGCAAATCGCTCACCATATGAAGTTGTCAAAAAGGACCATTGAGCATCATATTTATCTGGCTTCAAAATCATTGAAAAAAAACCTTCTCGAGAACCCCACCCTAAGTTTATTGATTTTCGCCAATATTTCCTTTTGATAGGCTTGTTTCTTTTTGTAGGATTCAAGTGTGTTTTTCACAAGCTTATAGCTGTATCGTTTTTTTTTAAGTTTTTTTTGGTTCCGGTTAAGTAAATGCCAGGGTTGATGGTTTATATATCAAATTACAATAAACCCAATTGGAACGAGATATTATTATAAAATTTTTAAATCGAGAAGCCAACGCTGAAGAAAAGAGACAAGTGTTGGAATGGTTAGAACAACCTGGTGCCAAAAAGGCCTTTGATGAGCTATTAAAATCAGAGTGGGAGATTAGCCTTACCCGAGAGAAGGATGAAACAGACTACAAAAAACTCCTTCATCAAATACATATTAGAACATTAGGAACCAAAGAGAAAAAACAAGCAAATACAATTTTTCCTTGGTCAAAGATTTTTAGAATAGCGGCAAGCTTTGCCCTATTGGTAGGGTGTATTTTTTTTATTAAGAACGGGCTCGACTATGGAAAGGAAACCAACGGTTTAGCGGAAAATAGAATTCAAAGAAGCACCGGTGTTGGAGAAAAACTGACACTTAAACTTCCTGATGGTTCCACAATCGTATTGAACGGTAATTCCAGCATAAGTTTTTCATCCACATTTGGGAGAGTAAATCGCCATGTTCAATTGGATGGAGAAGCCTACTTTCAGATAGCCAAGGATAGTTTAAAGCCTTTTCAAGTCCTGACCGAAGGCATGCTTACAACAGCTTTAGGTACAGCGTTTAATGCCTTTGCCAGAGATGGATTGTATTCAGTGGCACTTACTGAAGGACGAGTGGCAATAGAAGCCACCGACAAAACAGTTGAGTTGAGCCCAGGCCAAATTGTCATTTTAGACAAGCGAGAAAATTTGCCAGCATTCAATATAAGCACCTTCAATTATATAGAAATAATGGGATGGAAAGAAGGGATTTTAGACTTTGATAGAGTTCCATTAGGTTCCATTCTAGATGACCTGGCCAACTGGTATGATGTTAAAATTAAAATTGAAGATGGAATCGACGTGAATAGGAGAGTCATTGGAACTTTTCGCAATAAAAACCTTAGCGATGTACTTACTGGGCTTGGGTTTTCTATGGGATTTGAATTTACTATAGACAAAAATCAAGTTGGGATAAAAAAAAATAGCCTATGAAATAAAATAAAATGCAGGGCAAATCTCGCATCGCCAAATGAAAAGATTTACCCTGCTGATCTTAAATCTTAAACTTTAAAATCATTTAAAATTATGAAAAGAAAACTACTGTACCTAATAAAAATGGTATCTAAAAACCTATTGTATGGCCTGCTGATGCAGTGTTTGTTTATGACAACATTAGCTGCTCATGAGATCAATGCACAGATCAGGCCCATAGATAAATCCTATGTAAGACTAAACAAAGTCCAATGGGATTTGGCGGAGATATTCCAAAAAGTGGAAAATTCTACCGATTATCAATTTGTGCTTCCTGAAGAAATTCTAGACAAAAACCCAAAATTAGACTTAAAAAATAAGAGACAATCGGTCAATGATCTTTTGATGGACATTGCAGTCTCTGCAAAGCTCAAATTTAAGCAGGTTGATAATTCCATATATGTGGCAAGTGTTACAGATGATGTTAGCGCTAGGAAAATTGAAATTTCGATTGAAGAAAGGCCTATTAAAGGAAAGGTGGTTGACAGTAAAGGAATAGGAATCCCAGGAGCCACTGTATTGATACAAGGAACCAATATGGGGACAGCCACTGATATTGATGGTAACTTTTCTTTAGAAGTTCCGGACAATGCGGTGTTGATTTTTTCTTTTATTGGCTATGAGCAACAAATTGTTTCTGTAGGAAACCAAAGCGAGGTCAATATTACGATGACCGAAGACCTATCTTCCTTAGATGAAATAGTTGTTGTCGGTTACGGAACGCAGAAAAAAGTGAACCTAACAGGAGCGGTAAGCTCTATTACCTCCAAAGAAATTGTCAATCAACCCGTTGGGCAAACTTCAATGGCTTTGCAAGGGATTGCTCCTGGAGTTACAGTGACGCAGCGAAGTGGTCAGCCAGGTAGTGATGGAGGTTCCATCCGGATTAGAGGTATAGGTACATTGGGTGACTCCAACCCACTAGTGATGGTAGATGGTATAGAGACAAGCCTTAATAATGTAGACCCAAATGAAATTGAAAGCATTTCTATATTAAAGGATGCTTCTTCGGCTGCCATTTACGGTGCCCGTGCGGCCAATGGTGTAGTCTTAATTACAACCAAAAGAGGTGTAGAAGGAGTGAGGGTAAACTACAATATGTATGCTGGTTTCCAGGTACCTACTCAGCTTCCAAATATCGTAGGGGCAATAGATCATATGGAAATGGCCAATGAGGCTTTTACCAATATAGGCAATGATCCACAATATACAGATGAGTTTATTGCGGCTTACAAAGCAGGAATGCCTTCTGATCAGTATCCTAACACAGATTGGCAAAGCATCACCATGAGTAATTCTGCCTTTATGCAAAATCACAACATGAGCATTAATGCCGGAAGTGAAAAGGCCAAACTATTTGCCTCTGTTAGTTACCTGGATCAGCAAGGAATAATCCCAAACACGAGCTTTAACAGGTTCAATTTGAGGCTAAATTCAGATATCAAAGTGTCTGATCGTTTAACACTTTCTACAGATATATTTCTACGACGAGCTTACCAAACAGAACCATCCAGTGGTACAGGTTATGTTTTTCACTGGATGAGAAGAATTCCTTCAAACGAAGTAGGTATATTGTCCAATGGGAGATATGGAGAAGGATGGAATGGGGATCATCCACTGGCAAGATCTAAAGATGGTGGACTAAAAACAGTGGAAAGCTTAGATGCCATTCTAAACTTCCGCTTGAATTATAAAATTACAGACTGGCTCAATGCAGAAGTAATGTATGCACCAAAGTTTTGGAACCCTCATACCAAATCTTTCTCCAATATCACGCAAACCTATGCCAGAGATGGTGAAACGCCAACTCATTTTGTTCCCCAAAGAAATTCTTTGTCGGAGAGTTATACTAGAGAATGGTACAATAATATTCGTGCAATTGTAACTTTTGACCGTACTTTCAATGAATTGCATACCCTTGGGGTGACAGCAGGGTATCAGCAGGAAGACCAAACCAATAAGTGGATTTCTGCTTATAGGGAAGTTTTCCCTTTGCCTCAATACGAGCAGATAAACGCTGGAAACAGGGCCAATGAAAGAACCGGAGGAGCAGCCTCCCATTGGGCTTTGCAGTCTGTATTTGGTAGGGTAACTTATAATTTTGACGAGAGGTATTTGTTAGAAGGAAATGTCAGAAGAGACGCCTCCTCGAGATTCGCAGAAGGAAACAGGTCAGGTATTTTCCCTTCCTTTTCTGCTGGTTGGAGAATTTCTGAAGAAAGTTTCATGCAGGATTATTCAGGTACTGTTGATCAATTGAAACTTCGTGCTTCCTGGGGTCAACTAGGAAACCAAAATATAGGTCTTTATCCTTTTGCTGCTTTTATGTCATTGGGTGGAAGTGCTCAGGATTATGTCTTTGGCGGTGCAAATGCACCTGGTGCAGCGCTGAACAGTATGGCTAATTCCACAATTAAATGGGAGACCACAGAAACAACAGATATAGGACTTGAGTTTAACCTCTGGGGTAAATTAGATGTGTCTGCTGATTACTATGTAAGAAGAACGAAGGACATACTTTTGGCTTTAAATATACCTCAGACCATAGGTCTTAGTGCACCTTTCCAAAATGCTGGTGAAGTTGTAAATAAAGGCTTTGAATTGATGGTTAATTATCGTAATAAGATAGGCGACCTTAACTACAGTGTTATGCTGAATTATTCTGATGTTCGCAATGAAATTGTGGACATGAGAGGAATCGAAAACACAGGACTGACAGTAAATAGAGAAGGTTATCCTATAGGTTCTTTCTTCGGTTATATAGATGAAGGCTTGTTTCAGTCTCAGGAAGAAGTAGACAATCATGCGGATCAGTTTGGCAATATTGCCCCAGGTGATATCAAGTATAAAGATGTTGATGGTGATGGAATGATCAATGACCGTGACCTTGCTGTGATAGGAAGTCCTATTCCCAGACATACCTTTGGAGCACGTTTCAATGCTGATTATAAAGGATTTGATCTATCCATCTTTTTACAAGGAGTAGGCAAAGCCGACGGGTATTTGTTTGGTCAGGGAATCATGCCTTTTTATTTGGGGGGAACAGTACAAGAACAACACAAAGACCATTGGACACCTACCAATACGGATGCCGCATATCCTAGATTGGCCTGGAACCAGACCAACAATGAGCAAAACTCAAGTTTTTGGATGAGAAATGCAGCTTATTTAAGAGGTCAAAACATTCAGTTAGGATATTCATTTTCTGAAGATGCTTTAGCACCACTCAATATTCAGGGAATAAGGATCTACCTAAGTGGTAGAAATCTTTTTACCATTCATAATTTTTATGAAGGTTATGATCCAGAAGCACCTGTTAGTAATGGTGGTTGGTATCCGCAAATGGCTACTTATACTATGGGTTTGAATGTTAATTTCTAAACACTGAGAACTGATGAAAAAGATAATTATATATACAATATTGATACCTGCTTTACTATTTTCTTCAGCATGTAATGAAGAATTTCTAGAGCGGTTGCCACTGGATTCCCCTTCTAGTGAGACGTATTTTGCCAACGAAACTGAATTGGAGATGGCAGTTACCGGAGTTTACAACAGACTATGGTATTTCCCTGTAGGTATAGCCTGGTTTTTATCTTTCGATTTTGCCTCAGATGATGGCTGGGATCGAAATGGAAGTGATTTGCAAGCCCTTGGTAGAGGTGAACAAAATGCAGACAATGGCTACACCAATGGTTTTTGGTCACATTTCTACAGAGGAATTAACAGGGTGAATTTCATAACCTCAAAGGGAGACCATTTGAGGCAAGAAATGGATCCGGCAAAATACGACAGACTAGTAGGAGAAGCGAGGTTTCTCAGGGCGTATTTTTATGCTTACCTGACAGAGCTCTATGGGGATGTGCCTTTGGTGACAACTAATCTATCACTAGAGGAATCGCAGACCCCTAGGTCTTCGAAAGAAGCAGTGATTGATTTTGTTCTTTCAGAGTTAAATGAAATTAAGGATCAACTTCCAATGAATGCTGCTGAGAAAGGAAGGGTCACCAAAGGTGTGGCACTTGCTTTGATATCCAGAGTGGCATTATGGAATGAAAGATGGCAAGAATCAGCAGCAGCGGCAAAAGAACTGATGGATGCAAATGCCTATCAAATTGATCCTGACTATGAGGGGATGTTTACCTTTGCAGGAGACAATTCTAGTGAAGTAATCATGCGAATTCAATACTTAAGAGGTGTTGCAACGCACAATATGCCAAGAAATTTTTGGTCTAGAATGGCCCTTGGGCATTCCAATAAAAAACCTCCTCAGGACATGGTAGATACCTATGATTGTATAGATGGATTGCCCATTGATGAATCTCCACTATTCAATCCTCAAAGTCCTTTTGAAAATAGAGACCCTAGATTGAACTATACCTTAGTAGTACCGGGCTCGCGATTGGTAAACTGGATTTATGAAACCCATAGGGACAGTACCATGACTTGGGAATTCAGAGGAGATGAGAAGATTAGAGTGCCTAATATAGAAGCTGCACACGCTTATGCATCCTTTACAGGCTATTTATACAGAAAACACATAGACGTAGCCAATTATCCTACAGATGTGGGGTCGACAGATCAAAACCTTACCATTTTCAGGCTTGGAGAGGTGTTGCTGAATTATGCAGAGGCAAAAGTAGAGTTAAATCAACTTGATGAAACTGTTTATAATGCTCTAAATGCAATCCGTGGAAGAGAATCTGTACAAATGCCAGCCATTGAAGGTGGTAAAACTCAGGAAGAATTGAGAAACATTGTACGTAAAGAAAGGAGGCATGAACTGGGAATGGAAGGTTTTAGGTATTTTGATATAAGAAGGTGGAGAGTTGCAGAAGACATCATGCCTGGTCCATATAGAGGAAGAGTCAATAGATACGGTGGAGGCGGATGGTTAAGCGAAGCCCCAATGATCGACGAAATGGGTACTCCTAACTATGACAATATCAGTAATGCTGATGAAATGGTTGTCGTGGAAACCAGAGCATTTAATCCTGAAAGAGATTACTTGTGGCCTATTCCTCGAATAGAACTAGAAACCAATACTGCATTGACTCAAAATCCAAATTACTAATTAGGATTTGAAAGGGTAAATTGGTAATAAGCCATATATTATGAATTGCCTGCTCCATTTATAAATTAGGTGGGGCAGGACAATTTACTTTTTATAACTTGCTAAGGATATAGGAATGCCAAAATCATAGCAATTATTGAAATTCAAACCAATTGAATTTTATTCCATTTCATATTGGAGTTAATATCACCAATGGAATGGAAGTTCTATGTAAGTAAAATCTTAAAAAAGGAATTATTAACTATTTTAGGCTTGAGGGTAAGTTTTTTTACAATTGTAAGGAAGGATTTCGAAGAGATTGACATTGAGAAGGAATTGTAGCAATTTCAATTAATGGTAAGTAAAATTATTTTATAAAATAATAATAATTGATTGGCAGAATGAGAATTATACAGATTGTTACGTTGGTTTTTGCCTACATGCTTATGTCCTGCGGTGCTGAGGAGAAGGAGGAATTAACGGAACCTTTACCTAATATACTGTTTATTTTCGCGGACGATCTGGGCTACGGAGATTTGGGCGTATACAATCCTAACTCAAAAACGTTAAGCCCTAACCTCGATCAATTGGCAATGGAGGGAATTCGGTTTTCTGAAGCTTATTGTCCTGTATCAGTTTGTTCTCCTAGTCGCTATGCGCTGATGACAGGAGAGTACCCTTGGAGAAGTTGGAAAAAGTCTGGAGTAATGGCAAATTATGAACCTTCTATGATTGAAGAAGGGATGCTAACCTTACCTCAGATGCTTCAGAATGCGGGCTATCATACAGCCGGATTTGGAAAATGGCATTTAGGCACTACTTTCCCCACAAATGATGGAGAGCCTCCAGTTGGATATGGGGAATTTCAAGATGACCAGAATGGTGCTAATATTGATTTTACCAAGCCATTAAGTGATGGGCCTTTGGATAGAGGGTTTCAGCATTGGTTAGGTTTCAGTTGTGCCAGTGAATGTTGGATATTTGAAGACAAACAGGTAGTAGGGGCACTTATACACGATTTGTACACGATTGAAGCTGCTACAGGAATCGAAAACCTCAATAAAATTCCCTTGCAGGGATTTTTGCCTTATATCACAAAAGAAAGCATTAATTATCTACAAGAATTCAAAAAAAGCGGTAGCGAAGAACCATTTTTTCTTTACTACTCGCCTTATGTTCCACATATTCCTTTGGCCGTGGATCAGGAGTTTATAGGCAAAACAGATGCTGGTCTTTATGGGGATTATGTGTTTGAGTTGGATTACTATGTTGGTCAAATATTAAAAGAACTAGACCTTCTCGGATTAAGAGAGAATACGCTAATAATTTTTGCCAGTGACAATGGATCGCAGTTTATTGCCACAAGTCCGGAAGATGACAAAGAGCAAGTAACAAATAGTCCAAAGGATGTGAAGAAGGAAATAAATCCAGATTCACACCGACCCAACTTCCCTTTCAGGGGAACCAAATGGTCTGTTTATGAAGGAGGAGTACGAACGCCTTTGATAGCAAGTTGGGCAGGTAAAATCCCAAAAGGACAGGTGAGCAATGAACTTATTGGGCTTAATGATATTTTGCCAACTTTAGCGGCCCTGGTGGGGGAGACATTGTCTGAAGATTCGGCTATAGATGGGCATAACCTATTGTCAGCTTTTTATGGCAGTAAGGTGACTTCAGGAAATAGGGAATCAATAGTGGTCCGGGGCAGTGGGAATGCATATGGTTTGCGTGAAGGGAAATGGAAAGTGCTTGGGAAATATCCGTTTGTTTCACCCGTGGAATTGTACAACCTAGAAAAAGATCCTGGTGAAACCAATGATCTTGCTATGGAAAATCCTGAAATAGCTGAAAAATTATTAAATCAATTGAACGACCATTTAAACTCAGCCATTATTGCAGATAATTAACAGGTCTAATTTTGCTTTTGTCCTTTGGGTCTTCCCATTTTACAACTTTAAAAAAAGAATTAATAACTTATAACCAAAGACTGGAATAGTAACCAAAAAGGATACATTCTTTAAATCTAAACATTATGAAGCAACTGTTTACAGCATTACTACTGCTTTTTACCTCCTGGATTGCTTATCCATCGCAGGGGCAAAATACCTCTTATGATCTGGTCGTTTATGGAGGTACTTCTGGAGGTGTCGCTGCAGCCATTCAAATGGCTAGAATGGGGAAATCTGTAATTCTTATTGAACCTTCAAATCATTTAGGGGGCTTAACCACTGGAGGTTTAGGGGCTACAGATATTGGGAATAAAGATGTAATAGGTGGTATTTCCTTGGAATTCTACCAAACTATCAAGGCTTACTATGACAATCCAGAGGCATGGAAATATGAGGATAGGCTAGATTATTTAAGGAGGCCGGATCAAACAAGATCCAACGAAGGAGAAGAGGCCATGTGGACTTTTGAACCTTCAGTAGCAATGAAAGTCTATAAAAAGATGTTGGCGGAGGAAAATATAGTGGTCCTTATGAATAAACGCCTCAATAGGGCAACTGGAGTCAAGACCAACAACAATAGAATTACCTCCATTACAATGGAAAGTGGAGAGACTTATTCAGGTAAAATGTTTATGGATGCTACTTATGAGGGAGATTTGATGGCAGCTTCAGGTGTGAGCTATACTACTGGTAGAGAAGCCAATAGTCAGTATGGAGAAACCCTTAATGGTGTGCAAGCCAATTTTTATAACCTTACCCTTAAAGGGAATGTTTCCAGAAATGCCATCCACCATAATTTCGTGCCAGGTGTTGACCCTTATGTGGTAAAAGGTGACCCATCTAGTGGGTTATTACCATTTATTATTGAAGGAGGACCTGGATTAGATGGCACTGCAGACAAAGGGATCCAGGCTTACTGTTATCGTATGACCTTAACCAACCATCCTGAGAACAGGATTCCATTCGAGAAACCTGCAAATTACAATGAACTTGAATATGAGTTGTTGTTTAGGAATTATGAAGCAGCCAATGGGCCAATAGAAAAAATGTACCATTATGGGGATCCATTGGTGCCTTGGATCAATACACCAATGCCCAACAAAAAGACGGATACAAACAATCAAAAAGGGTTTTCAACAGACTTTATAGGTCAAAATTTCGATTATCCTGAGGCAAGTTATGCGGATAGGGAAGCGTATAGTCAAAGGCAATTGGAGTACCAACAAGGGCTAATGTGGTCATTGGCTTACCATCCAAGAATTCCCAAAAAAGTGAGAGATGTTGTGTCAAAATGGGGGATGACAAAAGATGAGTTTAAAGATAGAAATGGCTGGACACCTCAGCTGTATGTAAGAGAAGCAAGGAGAATGGTAAGTGATTATGTCGTTACTCAGGCTGATTGTGAAGGATTGGTTCCGCAGGTAAAAGATGGAGTAGGTATGGGCTCTTATGGGATGGATTCTCACATGGTACAACGTTATGTAGACCATAATGGCTATGTACAAAACGAGGGTAACTTTGAAGCCAGAGGTTTGACGGCCTACCCAATTTCTTACAGGTCAATTGTACCTAAAAAAGGAGAAAAAGAAAACCTGTTGGTGCCGGTTTGTATTAGTGCCACGCATGTTGCTTTTGGATCAGCTAGAATGGAACCTGTATTTATGGTTTTGGGCCAATCTGCAGCCACTGCTGCTGCCTTAGCCATCGATCATCAGGTTGCAGTTCAGGACCTTGATTATAATTTATTGGTAGAAGTTCTACGTAAAGACAAGCAGATTTTAGAATATCAGAAATAAGTATAAGTAGAATTCCCTTTGTTGAAGCAAGCCTTAGCTTGGCTTAATTGTATTCTGCATTACTGTAAATTGTATTGTTATATTGCATTTAAACTAATAAAAGCAAATAGTTATGCCAATTGAACCCAAAAACAACAGAAGATCTTTTTTGAAAAAGTTATCTACATCCACTGCCTTGGCAGTGGGTGCACCGATAGCCATTGCGAATGCCTCTAAGGGATTTGAATCATCAACCTACCTTGACTTAGTAAAGAGAAAAGCGGTGTCTGCCAATGACAAAATCCGAGTAGCTGTCATAGGTACTGGAGGCATGGGTATAGGTGATGCCAATACAGCTTTGATGGTGGATGGAGTTGAAATTGTGGCAGCTTGTGACTTGTACGATGGAAGACTTGTTCGCGCTAAAGAACTTTGGGGGGCTGATTTATTTACCACCAAAGACTATAGAGAGATTTTAGAAAGAAGTGATGTGGATGCTGTCATCAATGCGACCACTGATCATTGGCACCAAAAAGTGTGTTTGGATGCCATGGAAAAAGGCAAACATGTCTATTGCGAAAAACCAATGGTACAACGTTCTGCTGATGGTCACAGCATCATCGACATGCAGAAAAAAACCGGAATGGTATTTCAAGTAGGTAGTCAATATGTGAGTTCCATCATTCATGCAAAGGCAAAGGAACTAATAGCTGCAGGAGAAATTGGAGAAATCAACTTTGCTGAAGCACAAATTGACCGACACAGTGCAAGAGGAGCTTGGCAATATACAGTGCCATTGGATGCCTCCGAGGAAACAGTCGATTGGGATACTTATCTAGCCAATGCCCCAAAAAGAGATTGGGATCCACTTCGTTTTTTCAGGTGGAGAAACTACCAGGATTATGGCACAGGGGTAGCGGGTGATTTATATGTGCACATGCTTTCAATGCTACATTTTGTGACAGGATCTAAGGGGCCTGAAAGGGTTCAGGCTACCGGGGGTTTGAGATACTGGAAAGATGGAAGAGATGTGCCTGATCTACATTTGGGATTATTTGATTATCCTAAATCGGATGCCCATCCTGCATTTAACTTATCATTGAGAACCAATCTTGTAAGTGGTGGAGGAAATAATTTTCTGTTTAGAATAGTGGGTTCGGAAGGAGACATTACGATTGATTTTAATGGCTTAAAATTACGCAAAACACCTTTCCCTAAAGATCCTGGAATGTCCTTAAACAGCTTCCCGGAGGCCATGCAAGAGGCACTCAAAGCTGCTCACAGTAAAAAATACCCTCAAAAAGCTGAAATGGTAGGGCCTTCTGAATTTGAATTTAAGGTACCTTCTAACTATAAGGGAGACAGGTATGAGCATTTTGTCAATTTCTTTGAATCCATCCGTCATGGGAAGCCTGTTGTGGAGGATGCTGTTTTTGGACTTCGGGCTTCAGGCCCAACTGAAGCAGGAAATATCAGTTATTTCCAAAAGAAAATAGTCGGATGGGATCCTGAAAACATGAAGCTAAAAGACGCTTAAAGGAAATTGAGAATAATCCTTGGGCTTAAGTAGGAATCCATGCTACAACTGAAAGTAAAATGGTTATATAGATTATTAATCAAGCTCAAGATTTTAGAAAAATAATACGTAAAATTTAATAAATAAGCATTTAACTAATTGAAACAATGAAAAAAACAGGGATTTTAAAGATTGTGTTGTTAAACCTTTCTTTGCTTTTCGTTTTTATGGCCTGTGGTCCAGTAACTGAGCAGGAAGAAACAACAGATGTAATTGTATATGGAGGTACATCTGGAGCCGTAACAGCTGCTATCCAAGCAAAGAAAATGGGCAAATCAGTAATAATGATTTCTCCAGACAAGCATTTAGGAGGTTTGACGGCCGGAGGTTTAGGCTGGACGGATACAGGAAAAAAAGAGGTGATAGGAGGCCTTTCCCGTGAATTTTACCAACGTGTATATGAAAAATATACAGAAGATGGTGCCTGGAAATGGGAAGCTCAATCTGATTTTGGAAACAAAGGTCAGGGCACTCCTGCTATAGATGGAGAATTTAGAACCATGTGGATTTTTGAACCTCACGTGGCTGAGGAAGTCTATGACGAATGGATTGAGGAATTAGGAATTGAAGTCCTTAGAGATGAATGGTTGGACAGAGAAAGTGGAGTTACCGTTGAAAACGGAAAAATCACTGCTATTCGTACATTGAGTGGCAAGGAATTCAAAGGTAAAATGTTTGTAGATGCCACCTATGAAGGAGATTTGATGGCAGCTGCCGGGGTGAGTTACCATGTAGGAAGAGAAGGAACAAGTGTATATGGTGAGGATTGGAATGGGGTGCAGACGGGTGTTTTTCACCACAAGCACCATTTCAAAGCAGTAGATCAACCGATAGATCCTTATATTATTCCTGGTGACCCTTCCTCAGGTTTGCTTCCTAAAATCAGTGGTGAGGACCCAGGTGTTAAAGGTGAAGGAGACAATAAGGTTCAGGCTTATTGCTTTAGAACCTGTATGTCTATAAATCCAGACAATCAGGTTCCTTTCCCAAGACCTGACAATTATGATTCTACCCAATATGAATTGCTAGGTCGGATTTTTGATGCAGGATGGACACAATGGTTCGGTAAATTTGACATGATCCCTAACAAAAAAACAGATACCAATAATCATGGACCATTTAGTTCTGACAATATTGGGATGAATTATGATTATCCTGAAGCGAGTTACGAAAGAAGGCGAGAAATCATAAAGGAACATGAGGACTATCAAAAAGGACTACTGTATTATGTAGCCAATGACCCAAGAGTACCCAAAGAAACCCAGGATGAATTTAAAAAATGGGGCTTGGCCAAGGATGAGTTTACAGACAACGGTAACTGGCCGCATCAAATTTATGTAAGAGAAGCCAGAAGAATGGTTGGTAAATATGTGATGACCGAAAATGAATTGCTGCAGAAAAGACCAACACCTGAGTCAGTAGGAATGGGATCCTATACCATAGATTCACATAATATTCAACGTTATGTGGATGAGAATGGGCATGTCCAAAATGAAGGAGACGTGGGAGTTCCATTGCCACAACCTTATGAAATTTCCTATGGTTCTTTGGTACCTAAAGCAGACGAAATTCAAAATCTAGTGGTACCTGTGGCAGTTTCTGCAAGTCATATTGCTTTTGGCTCCATTCGAATGGAACCAGTATTTATGATTTTAGGACAATCTGCGGCCACAGCAGCTGTTATGGCTATGGATGAAGGCATCAGTGTACAAGAGCTTCCTTATTCTTCTTTAAGAACGAAACTTCTTGAAGATGGTCAAGTATTGACTTTAGCTGATAAAATTAATTAAGCATAAAGCTTTGTGTTAAGTCAAGTATTGACTTAATGAATTTGAGTGTTTCAATAGTAGGCAATAAGGTACCGATAACTTTAATATGTTTGCAGTACCTATTGCTTACTTTTGTCTACTTTAGACTGCTATGTAATTGTTGAAGTTAAATAAATTATGCGGCTATGAAACTTTCTAAATCCTTATTATTCCTGTGTATATGTACTTTTATGGCTTGTAAGTCAGAAGAAAAAGAACAAGACAGGCCTAATATACTGATCATTTTATCTGATGATCAGGGATGGGGTGATTTAAGTTTCACTGGGAACCCAAATTTAAAGACACCAAATATTGATAGGTTGGGTGTTGAGGGGGTCAGTTTTGATCGTTTTTATGTGTCTCCGGTCTGTTCTCCTACAAGGGCAGAAATGCTTACTGGCAGGTACCATTTGCGTGGAGGGGTAAGTGGGACTTCGGCCGGGCAAGAACGATTGGACCTAGATGAAGTAACCTTTGCCGAAGTGCTAAAAAAAATCAGGCTACGTAACAGGCGCTTTTGGTAAGTGGCACAATGGCATGCAACACCCTTACCATCCCAATGCCAGGGGGTTTGATGAGTTTTATGGCTTTTGTTCCGGACATTGGGGGGATTATTTTAGTCCACCGCTGGAACACAATGGTAAACCTGTTCAAGGTGATGGCTTTCTTGCCAATGACCTGACAGCAAAAGCCATGCAGTTTATTGAGGAAAATCAAGCGCATCCTTTTCTAGTTTACCTGCCTTTAAACACACCACATTCACCCATGCAAGTTCCCGATCGTTGGTACGACTCATTTGCTAAGAAGGAGCTTGATAGTCTAGTGCAGAACGAAGACCAGGAGTTTACAAAGGCAGCACTTGCCATGTGTGAAAACATCGATTGGAATGTGGGAAGAATAATGGACAAGTTGAAATCCCTTGACCTGGAGGAAAATACCATTGTAATTTATTTTAGTGACAATGGTCCGAATAGTTTTAGGTGGAATGGTGGAATGAAAGGCAGAAAGGGTTCTACAGATGAAGGAGGAGTTAGAAGTCCATTATTCATACAATGGAAAAGGACCATTCCAGGAGGTGAAGTGGTCGAAGAAATATCAAGTGCGATTGACCTGTTCCCAACTTTAATGGAGCTGCTAGGGATAGAACATAATTCGGAAAAGCCCTTCGATGGTAAAAGTTTAAAGCCACTTATATTCAATGAAGCCAGCAAGTGGGAGGATAGAATAATCTACAGACATTGGAATAACAGAACGAGTTTAAGAACCCAGAATTTTCTTCTGGATCATGAAGGAGCCTTGTTTGACATGGGAAAAGACCCATTTCAACAAAACCCTATTCAAGATCAAATGAAGGAATTAACTGCGGAATTAACAGCATCAAAAGCATCTTGGGAAAGAGAAATGGCTGAAGAAATGGACAAAAGTTCTAAGATCAGATCATTTACCCTGGGAGCACCTGGAGCAAAGTACACCCAAATGCCCGCCCGTGATGGTGAGGCTCATGGTCAGATTCAACGATCCAACCGGTTCCCCAATGACTCTTTTTTTACAAATTGGGTAAGTTTGGAAGACAGTATCACTTGGGATGTGGAGGTATTGGAATCAGGAAAATACCAGGTTGATTTATATTATACATGCCCTAAAATAGACATTGGCGCTACCTTTAGACTTCAGCTAGGAGAGAATTACCTAGATGGAAAAGTGGATATAGCCCATGATCCACCTCTCAAGGGGATGGAAAATGACAGGGTAGAGCGCATGGAATCCTATGTTAAAGATTTCAAACCCATATCATTGGGTGAAATAAACCTGGAAAGTGGAGAAGCCACTTTATCCATGAAAGCGCTTGAGATCCCTGGTAATCAGGTAATGGATTTAAGATTGATTGTATTCACCAAAACCAATTGAAAACAAGTAATGATAAGACAATTAAGTTATTTAGTAATAGGCTGTTTGATTTTATCAAGCCTGATTTTTTCTTGCTCAGGGCCTGAAGAAGCCAAAGAAAAAACCTATGATGTAGTCGTATATGGAGCCACATCTTCGGGGGTAATAGCAGCTTATACAGCGAAGAGTATGGGGAAATCAGTACTTCTGATTGAGCCTAGCATGCACCTTGGTGGTTTGACTACTGGTGGATTAGGCTACACTGATATAGGGAATAAATTTGCCGTAACTGGCTTATCAAGAGATTTCTATCGAAAACTTGGTGATCATTATGGGAAATTTGAGCAGTGGATATTCGAACCAAGTGTAGCTAAAGCTACCTTTCAAGAGTATTTGGACCGGGCAGGAATCACTGTTCAGTATGGGTTTAGAATCCAAAGTGCTGAGAATAAAGATGGATGGATAACCAAGATTTCTATTGAGAATGCCAATAACCCTTCAGAACCGGTGAGGGAAGTGTCAGGTAAAATGTTTATCGACGCTACCTATGAAGGTGACCTGATGGCAAAGTCTGGGGTAAGTTATGATATCGGTAGGGAATCCAATGAAAAATATGGGGAAACCTATAATGGCGTTCAATTAATGAATGGCCACCAGTTTCCTGACGGCGTTGATCCTTACAAAACTCCAGGAGATCCTTCAAGTGGTTTGCTTTGGGGTATAAGTGAGGAGCGTTTGGCGGAAGATGGCACAGAAGATGATAAAATTCAAGCCTATAATTACCGTATTTGCTTGACCAATGATCCTGACAATCGGATAGAAATTACGAAGCCGGAAGGTTATGATCCAGCCATGTTTGATTTATTGGTCAGACTCTTCGAAGCTCAACCTGAAAAAAGAAGCCTTGGGCAGTATTTTATCTGGAGTCGCATGCCAAATAACAAAACGGACATAAACAATAGGGGAGGTTTCTCTACAGATATGATTGGAATGAACCATGAATATCCAGAAGGAAGTTATGAAAAGCGGAAAGAAATCATAGATGCACACACGCTTTACACGAAATCTCTGCTTTACTTTTACAAAACTGACCCAAGGGTGCCAAAAGAACTTCAAGAGGCGATTCAGGAATGGGGTTATCCAAAAGATGAATATGTAGAAAATGGAAATTGGACTCCGCAATTGTATGTGAGGGAAGTACGGAGAATGATAGGAGAATATGTAATGACTCAAGCCAATTGTGTAGGAGAGGAAGTAGTAGAGGATGGTGTTGGAATGGCTGCCTACACCATGGATTCTCACAATATTCAGCGTGTGGTTGTAGAGAAGGATGGTAAGAAAATGGTGAAGAATGAAGGTAATGTTGAAATAGGTGGTTTTGGCCCATATCCTATTGCTTACAGGTCAATTATACCCAAGGCAAATGAAGCAAAGAACCTATTGGTACCGGTGGCACTTTCTGCAAGTCATATTGCTTATGGCTCGATTCGAATGGAGCCGGTATTTATGGTTTTAGGACAATCTGCTGCAGTGGCTGCAAGTTTGGCCTTGGATGAAGGGCAAGCTGTTCAGGAGGTATCCATTAAGAAGCTACAAGGAGAGCTTCACTCAAATCCATTGGCAGATGGAAGCACTGCTGAATTACTGGTGGACAATGATGATGAAGGTGTAGTTGTTACCGGAGATTGGGAGGTTCAAAATAGGCATGGATATGGTCCAACACTTTTGAAAAACGCAGGCAATGGCAACTCCATTAGTACAGTCCGTTTTAGTCCAAAAGTGGTAGAAAATGGTAAGTATGACATTTATGTCTATTTCTCAGGAACAGAGGATGCAACAAGTCAGACCAAAATTATTGTTTCTGATGGAAAATCAGAAAATGAGGTTTTTGTAAAAGAAACGGACATTAGAGTTGAAGGCCAAACAAGAGGAGAGTGGGTAAATGTAGGCGCTTATACCTTAGAAGCAGGTACGAATCCTTTTGTTATTGTTAGTACAGAAGGTGCAGATGGCACAGTTGTAGCTGATGCAGTACTATGGGTGCCTGAAAAATAATATTTTCACTGCTGTCTAAAAATTAAATTTATTTAACCAGTTTCATAAAGGTAAAACTTTTTGAAGCTGGTTTTTTTTTGTGTTCTATTTGCCCTGTACAGATCAGAGCTGTACATAAGACTAGTATAGCTGATTTTGAGGTGTTTCCCATGAGGTAATTTTAGTTTGTGAATTATTTAGGACTAAATGGGTCTCCAACATGAATGGAGTTTGGTTTCAAAAGCTGGCAGGGAAATGGAAAAATGGTTTGATTTTTGCTATCAAATTTCTTGATTTATCACCTTAAATTTTTGTGAAGTTTCAGAATTGTAAACTGAAAGGATATTTGAGTAAATGCTTCAGGTAAGAATCTTTCAAAACAATACTAATGAGAAACTTAAATTGTGACTTATTACCCGAACAAAAAGTAGATCTGTTTTAACAAAAATCACCTAATAAAATTCATCTATAATCAGGGGCCAAATGAAATGATTTCATTGATGCAATGAATACTATGAATAAAGATAAGATAGTAAAAAACAACGTGAAAATTATTGGTAACGGTAAGCAGCCTATTGTTTTTGGTCATGGATATGGTTGTGATCAGAACATGTGGCGCTTTATAACACCTGCTTTCGAAAAGGATTATCAGGTTATTTTATTTGACCTTGTAGGTTCAGGCAATTCAGATCAAAGCGCTTATGATTTTGAAAAATACAGTTCTCTAAAGGGGTATGCTCAGGATCTAATTGAAATGATCGTTGAACTTAATCTTTCAAGGGTTATTTTTGTAGGTCATTCTGTAAATTGTATTATCGGAATACTGGCTGCCACTGCAAGGCCTGATTTATTTGATGATTTGGTTTTGATTGGTCCTTCACCCTGCTACACCAATGATGATGATTATTTTGGAGGCTTTACCAAAGCGGATATTGATGAATTAATTGAAACTTTGGATAGTAATTATTTAGGGTGGTCTAGTTTTATTACGCCAATAATTATAGGCAATCCTGAATTGCCTGAATATGCCGAAGAATTAAAGAATAGTTTCTGCTCGATGAATCCTAATATAGCCAAGCATTTTGCCAAGGTAACCTTTATGGGGGACAATAGAGCGGATTTAGAAAATGTGTCTATACCCACTTTAATTCTTCAAAGCCATCCCGATGTAATTGCCCCAGTTAGAGTAGGGGAGTTTGTAAATCAACAGATTAAAGAAAGTCATTATGTGCTATTGAACGCTTCAGGGCATTGTCCTCACCTGACTGCCCCTGATCAAGTTGTTTCAAGTATTGAATCCTATTTAGCCAACAGAAATTGATAGAACAAGCATTTACAGAAGATTCTGAAGACCTTTACCAAAATGCTCCTTTTGGTTATATGACCACTGGTGCTGATGGAAAAATTGTCAACATAAATGGTACATTGCTAAAGTGGCTGGGTTATGAAAGAAATGAAATTGTACTTCAAAAATCTTTTCAGGATTTGTTGGGTATGGGAGAGAAAATTTACTTCGAAACACATATAATGCCCATGCTTCATATTCATCGAGAAATTTCTGAAATCAATATTGAACTTAAGGGGAAAGATTCAAGGCGATTGCCAACCTTATTAAATGGTATGCAAATTTTTAAAAGCTCCGGTGTGGCGCCTTTTTTTAGATTTTCAGTATTGAACATAACCCAAAGAAAGCAATACGAGGTTGAGCTGATAAAGGCAAGAAAACAAGCGGAACAAACTGTCGAAAGGCTTAGACAGGTAAATGAAGGGCTGGAACATTTCGCCTATACTGCTTCGCATGATTTGCAAGCTCCTTTAAATACGATTTCCAGTTTGGTGGGATTATTAGAAAAAGAAGGTCATCTGCCCCCTGATACCGACGGCAAGATGTATTACTCCCTTATTTTAGAAAATACCCAAAGGATGAAACTTATGATCAAAGATTTGCTCGATTATTCCAAAATAGATGGAAACGAGAATGAATTTGAAGAGGTTTCGTTAAATGAGGTCTGTGGTTTAGCTCTGGAAATGATTAAAGTTGAGGTGAAAGAAAACAATGTTACCTTCAATATACCAGCATTACCCGTAATAGTGGCTGACAATATTCAAATGACACGATTATTTCAAAACCTGTTTAGTAATGCTATAAAATACCGTTCTGAAGCAGACCCGGTAATCTCGGTAGATTATGAAGAAAAAGGAGATGAAATAACTGTTTATGTCAAAGACAATGGGATGGGATTCAAGCAATCAGCAACGGATGAAATATTTGCTTTTATGAAAAGGTTGAACCCACATGGTAGTATTCCCGGAACAGGAATAGGACTTGCATCCTGCAAGAGGATTCTAGAAATTCATTGCGGAACAATCAGTGCAAAATCAACTCCTGGAAAAGGAAGTACTTTCTTTTTCACCCTTCCTAAAAGGGGGAAAAAACCAGAATATTGAAGCCAGTTTAGTTTTAAATTATTGGATGTCCCTTACTTAGAAAGTCGGAAGCTTATCTCAATTGGCAAAGTGCTTAAATCTTCAATTAATGTTTAATGCGAAACAGCCTTTAAACCAATTATGGAGCCTATCAGCATGAAAATGAAAAACAATCGCCAGAAATGAGCCGGTTCTTTAAAGAAAAATATCCCAACCAAAACCGTCCCTACAGCCCCAATACCCGTCCAAACTGCATAAGCTGTTCCGATCGGCAAGCTTTGTGTAGCGCGAATCAGTAAGGCCATACTTATGGTCAGGCAAATAAGAAAGGCTCCATACCAGCCATACATTTCCTTACCGGTTGAAGCTTTTGCCATACTCAAACAAGAAGCGAAAGCAACCTCAAAAAGACCTGCAATGATTAAAAGGATCCAATTCATTCGATTTTTATAATGAGTATTTGTTAATTATTTTTTCTTGTAAATAATATTAATTTTAGCATTTTGCTTTAGCAACCTTGTAAGAAATTCTTTTTTGTCTTTGGGAGAGATAAGTACACTATCGTACTTATTATAATGTATTTCCAGCCGATCCATGGACGCCGCTGCTGAACTTATGGGATTATAGGATTCAGAAACTTTTTTAATGTCTTTGATAGGGATTTTTTTATGAGTACCAAAACATCCATAAACATGTAGGTCGCTTGTATCAATACCATATTTCATGGAAGTAAATAGATAACCTATGAAGATGCTGGTCAAAAACATGAGAACTAAACCCAACCAAATTTCGTCAAGATACATTTTATAAGAAATCCCGAGGAATAAAAGACCAATGGGGATGACCAATTCAAGACCTATTTTTGAGGGGAAAATCTTCATGCTTGGCTTATTGATTTTGATTACCGGGTTTTATTTTACTATTGTTCTAAAAGTCAGGTTAATTCTTGGATTTATTATTCTTTTTGAAGGGGGTAAGCGATGAAGCCAGTTGCTTTGTGTTTTTCCCTTCATTAATAGCAAGCTTCCATTTTCTAATATCAACTCTTTTTTAATTTTAGTCTCCTTGTGTTTAAAAGAAAACTTTCTTTCTTCTCCAAAGCTCAGAGAAGCAATTGTCCCATTTTTTTTTAAGTCTTTTTCTCCATCACTGTGCCAGGCCATTCCTTCACTTCCATTGTGGTAGAGGTTTAGAAGACAGGAATTGAAAGTTTCTCCCGCAATTTTTTCTATATTACTTTTTAATTCAAGTAATGCTGGTGTCCAAAGCAAGGCGGATTTTGTGGTTTTGGAATAGGTGTATTTAAAGGCTTCTTCCGCATACCAGGCCACTTTTCTTTTAGTGATGATCTTTTTGCCAAATATAATCGCTTCATCGTTTTTCCATTCAATGGATTGCATCAAAATAGACATAAAATTATTGGCCTGCTCTTGTCCGAAAATTTTTCCATAATAATTTACTATTCCATCGAACGGAAGTAGGTTTTTTTCAGGATCAATTTCTCTTTCAAATAATTCCATTGCTTAGTTTACGGTAGGAATTATTTGTAGGTTTTGATTATGTTGTAACTTGAAAATTCTAGACAGTTAATAAAGCTATGTTGTAATGGCAAAAAGCCAAAACTCCTATTTGGAAGTCATTACTTTATAAGTCTTTTTATATATTAGGGAAGTTGATTGTAAGGCTTGTAACTGGTTATTTGTCTTTAATTTGCTTGTAATCAGTTTCGATTATTTTTTTTATGCCCAATTCATAGGGTGTAGGCGTATAATCAAAAGCTTTTTCAAACTTACTACTGTCAAATACGTAATCCCTGTCATATTGATAAAGCATTTCTACAGATTCACGCATTATGGGGTTAAATATCCCCATAATCTTGATGAGGAATTTTGGTGCCAGTTGGATTTTTGGTATTGTGCCTAATCCTTTTGCAATATGTTCTATCCACTGTTTGCCTGTATAAGGAGCTGAAGCAGTTGGCAAATGCCAAACCTGACCATACGCTGTATCTGTATTACCCAATAAAGCAGTAGCAACCGCTGCGTCTATAGTATAGGTAAAAGAGTGTACATATCTATCACTTACCAGCCAATTTGCTTTTTTGCCTTGGCTCAATGGTTTGAAAACCATTTCGGTAAGAAGGCTATTGTTTGAAATGGAGGGACCATAGAAATCAGCAGATCTGGCTATAAGGGCCTGAATCTTATTTGAAGCAATGGCATCTAGAATCATTCGAGTAACCTTGGCTCTAACGGCTCCTTTTTTACTTGGTGGATTTACAGGGGTTTCTTCGGTCATACCATTGAGGAAACCTGGATCGTACATATAAATATTGTCAAAAAACACCAATTTACAGTTCTCCTCTGAACAAAAAGTAATGACGTTTTCAATAAAGGGTACCCATTTTTCGGCCCATTCTTTATGACTATAGGTAAAACCCACAGTAACGTATACAATAGAAGAACCATGTATGGCATTTTTTAAAGCTTTGGTGTCTAAAATGTCTGCGGCAAATAATGCATCAGAATCATTGACTTTTTTAGGGCTTCTACTTACTAACCTGATATCCGAGGTATATGCTTTTAGGGCCTTTGCCAATTCGGTACCTATGGCACCGCCTGAACCTAATATTGTCTGCATAGTATAAAAATTTATTTTAGCCTCTAAAATCCCACTATAATGCTACCTAATTTTCAAAAGTAATGTTTTAAATGAAATTAATACTTTATTTCTACTTCCCAAGCTTGGGACCAATAATATATGGTAGGAGAAATGTTTGATAGGTGTAAGTTTTTTACCCGACTCCGTTCTCTTCAATTACCTTTTCCATTTGTTTTAAATACACCCCTTCTGGTACCTCAGGATAAATCTCACTGTATTTTAAAACCTGATTCATTCCAATTCTCCGATTAATATGATGCCTGGTTAATTTTTCAGTTTTTCGAATACCTGATGCTGCTACCAATTCAATAAAACTTTTTACCGTTTCCTCATGAAAATTGGCAACCCTTTGGGCTTTGTCTTTTACAACCAGTCCTTCCATTAAGCTTTTGTTTTGGGTAGCCACACCTGTTGGACAAGTATTGACATTGCATTGTAAGGCTTGAATACAACCTGTGGCAATCATCATGGCCCTAGCACTATTGACCATGTCGGCTCCCATGGCTATAACTCTGGCAATATCAAAACCACTTAAAACCTTACCTGAGGCAATTACTTTGATGTCTTTTTTTAGGTCGTATCCTCTTAAGGTGTCGATAGCAAAAGAAAGTCCATCTTTTAAAGGCATTCCTAGTGAATTGGAAAACTCAATCGGTGCAGCTCCAGTGCCACCTTCACCTCCATCGATAGAGATAAAGTCAGGTTTGATTCCCAGTGTAACCATTGCTTCACATAAGTCTTTAAATTCGTCTTTTTTACCAATACAAATCTTAAAACCTACTGGTTTTCCTCCTGACAAATCTCTCAATTTTTGAATAAAGTGCATCAATCCTTTTGCATCTTCAAAAGCAGTGTGTTTTGGTGGAGAATGAACGTCAGTATGCGGCTTTACATGGCGAATGGCTGCTATTTCTTTGGTGTTTTTGGAAGCGGGAAGAATTCCACCATGTCCAGGTTTGGCGCCTTGAGAGATTTTAATCTCAATCATTTTCACATTGTCCAAGGTAGCATTCTTTTGAAAATTCTCTTCACAAAAATTACCTGCCTCTGTTCTACATCCGAAGTATCCTGTGCCAATTTGCCAAATTAAATCCCCACCAGGTTCCAAGTGATATGGGCTTATTCCTCCTTCTCCAGTGTTATGTGCAAAGCCACCAATTTTGGCACCTGTATTCATAGCTAAAACAGCATTTTTACTAAGTGCCCCAAAGCTCATTGCTGAAATATTCAAAATACTTGCGGAGTAGGGTTGTAAACATGCATCACCACCTACCAATATTCTTGACTCATGTTGGATATCTGCATGGTTATTGGCATAAATCGAGTGGTCCATCCATTCATACCCCGTTTCATAAACATCCATTTGAGTTCCAAATGGTGTTGTTGCATTTACTTTTTTAGCTCTCTGGTAAATCAGTGAGCGGTATATTCTATTAATGGGCCTACCTTCTGTATCCGTTTCCACAAAATACTGCATGATTTCGGGTCTGATCTCTTCAAGTAAGTACCTGAAATTACCTATTACGGGAAAATTTCTCCTAATGGTATGTTTGGTCTGGATGATGTCCACCAAGCCTATAACAATAATAGGTACGACCAACCACAAAATCCAGACAATGGATGGCATATAGAGATAGATAGCGGGAATACAAATAATGGCGACTAATGAGGAGGCGATAAAAATGTGCTTTGGCTTCATTTAATGATATTATTAGAATTCAGTCAATTATAATTGCTAATACAATTATGGAGTATAAGGAGACAACGAATCACCTATTAAAGGAGTTCAAATGACTAATAAAGTAATCGGGATTGATAAGGTTTTCGCCTTTTCCACATGTATTAATTTCTAATTTACTCTTTTTTTTCAATTCAATGACTTTTTAGAGTAGGGATACGCTTGGACATTTTTTGCTTATCAGGTAATCCCAGAATCTTATGGGACAAAAATACCTAAACACAAAAACCAAAATTCATTCTTGTTAATATAAGTTGGATGAAGTCATTAGAAAAAAAAGCAGGCCATTGCTGACCTGCTTTGAATTGTTCAACCCGGATTATGTAATAGGATTTCCTGGCCCTGACGTGTCAGGGGTGATGCCTGTCCCGTGTTTACGGGAAGTGTTGCAATCGCAAGAAAATCAGGTTTGGAGATTTTAGCATAGTACCGCAATGGTGAAATTGAAAACAGCAACGAAGTGGCTGATTTTAAAGCGATTTCACCACGTAATAGAATGTTTATTGCATATTTCGGGTTCAATAAATCATGGATAAAAAAAGGAGCCCAAATAATCAACTCATCCAAAGGCCTTGATTTACTCTTTTTTCTTTGATTTTACCGCTCCTTTTGTGATGATTAAAACCACCCCATTTGGGGCATTGTGCTTTTTCATTGCATTTTCTCCTTTCAATACTTCTACAGACTCTATGTCTATAGGATCAAGCTTTTCAAGATCCCCTTTTTCCGCAGTAACGCCATCAATGATGATTAAAGGTTGGTTCTCATCTAAATTCCCGTTACTGTTTCTGATTCTTACTTGGTTGGCCTTTGCTTTTGTTTTTATTATTATAACTCCATTTGGCGCATTGTATTCACTTATTGCTCGCTCACCTTTTATTACATCTACGGATGCAATTTTGTCTGTGTCCAATAAGTCTATGATGGAATGGTCGTATTTTTTACCATCAATGTACACATCTGGATTGTCACTTTCTTTAATTGTGATTTCAAGCTTTTCTTTTGCACCTTTACTTGTTTCTTGTGCTAAAATGCTAGAAAATGGTACAAGTGCTAGGCCGACTACTAAAAGGAAGTATTTCATTGTGATTAATTTTTTATGTTAAAATTTGTCTTAATTATTCTGAAGTCGCATAAATGATGATAATTTCATCTTCATAAAGCACTTTTTTATTCTTTTTATTTATGCTGTTATTATCAAACATAGCCAAAGCCTCTTTTAGTAAGGCCTGTTTTTCTGCAAGGCTTTTATTTTCTGGAATAGGTTCAGGTCTAAAATAAATCAACAAGAGTAGAAGGGATGCAGCTATGGTCATAAACCCAACTACAAGCTTTCGGTTTTGGCTCTTTTTTTCTTTTTTATTAATGGCTTCCAAAACTTTAGCATTTAGATCTGCTGCTGGAATTTTCTTTTTCCCATTTACATACCTTAGCCATTGTGTTTCTAATGACTTTTTATCAGTTGAATTTTTGATTAAAAACGCTTCTTCTTCAAGTGTACTGTGTCCTGCAGCAAACTTTTTCATCAAATCTTTAAATATCCCCTTTTCCATAGCTGTATGTTTTTTGGAGTCCTATCGCCACTTGTTGCCTCGCCCTGGACAAAAGAACCCTAATATGGTCCACTCTTAATTTTGTCAATTCCGCAATTTCAATAAATTCCATGCCATCTAAATCTCTCATGATCAGGACTTCCTTTTGTTGTTCAGGAAGTCCTTCCAATATCACCTCTATATTGCGCTTAAGTTCCTGCCATTCATAGGTGTCATGTTCAGGTTCAGAAGCCAGTAACTGGGTTTTGGCATCATATTGATCTTCTGGAGGTTTTTTCTTTTTGATCAAGTCCAAGCAATAATTCCTTGCCGTCAAGAAAATAAATGCTGAAAGATTGGGATGGTTTTTAATTTGTCCTCGACGCTCCCATAACTTGATCATTATCTCTTGTATAGCATCCTCTGCATTGGCAGTATTACCTAACATTCGTGAGACCATCGGGTACAAACGCTCAGACATTGAAATTACCCTTTCTTGAAATTCTTTTGTTTTCATCTTGTACTTTAATGACGATAAACTAGGCGATGTATAACAACTAAGTGAGTGATTTTTTGAATTATTGTATTGAGGGATGGCTTAGTGAAGAAAGGATGGGATATCTATTAAAGGATTTTTATTATTAGATAATACAGCTTTAAATTTTTATAAGATGTTATTAAATAGTGAGTTGTCTGTTTTTTTCGATAGATACAATCTATATTCGCTGTCTTTACCTCAAAGTCTTTATTTAGCTTGCTTATTTTGTAAATAAAGTAATTCCTCATCAAGTGCTATAAGTGGAATTTTATGGACCAAGATTTCCAAATCTTGGAATAATTTAAAGGATCACTTAATAATGTCGAATATCATGTGAAAATATAGTGGCAATAGTGACAGAATCTAAGAAGTTAAGGTTTTTGGTTTTGTGATCAAAGAAAATTAGTTCACTACATAAAGGTATAATATTACGATAATTTTTAATTCATCAAATGTTAATAATAGCATAAACGGAATGTTAATATTTATCTGAGGGTAAAATTTCTAAATAAACGAATAATCTTTTTTGAATTTTGTAAGTAGTACAAGGGTATTTAATTGTCTTAATATAGTCCGGCAATAAAACCCAAATACCAATGCCACAATCGAAATCTAAAGAGTACCCTATTTTATCGCCATTAAGGCAAAGTGAGGAGCAAAAGCCTACTCAAGAGGCACAAACTGACGAACAGTTAATATGGCATGCATTAAAAAAGGACCCTCCCAAAGGCATGGATTTGGTGTTTAGAAAGTATTATCAGCCGCTATGTTCACATGCAGTGCGTTTTGTGGGTTCTAAAGAAGTAGCACAGGATATTGTATCAGACTTACTTGCCCAATTCTATGATCAAAAATTATTCCTAACCATTACTACCTCTATTCGATCTTATTTGTTTAAGGCTGTGAGAAACAGGGGTTTCAATTACCTTAAATTGGACTTGGCAAGAAAAGGAGATATGGCATGTTCTCCCGAACCTAGAATTGCTGAAACCTATCAACCTGATAGCATTACTCAATATGAAGAGTTGTATCAGGATTTTGAAAAAGCCATAGAAACACTACCTAGCCAAAGGAGAAAAATTTATCTCCTGTTCCAGTTCGAAGGTAAATCTATGAAATCAATCGCACTGGATTTGGGGCTTTCAATCCGGACGGTAGAAACCCAGCTATACAGGTCGAAAATTGCCATTCGCCATTTATTAAAAGACAAATGGTTGATTTTAACACTAATATTTACTCACCTGATTTAGTAGCTTTTCATTTTAATGGGGGGCAACAGCTCTTAGCAGCAAACAATAAACAAGCTAAAGAATGCAAGATAAAGATACGATAAAGGAATTATTGCTCAATTATTTTAAGGGTTCCGTCTCTGTGATCCAAAAGAAATGGATAGACGATTGGGTGAATGAATCCCCAGAAAATGAGGAGCTGTTTTATGTTTACTTAGAAGAATGGGAAAGAAAAAACCCACAATACCTTACCGATACAGAACAGGCCATTTTAAATTTTAAGAATAAAAGTGAAAGCTCTTTTGTATTAAATGATAAAATTATTTCCAAGCAGAAAAGCTCCGGACGGTCTAATTTGAAATTGTTTTTAGTGGCCTCAGTGACGCTGTTTGGCTTACTCTTTTTGGGCACCTTTGAAAGAATTACAGTTAAAACCTACCGAACTGGATATGGGGAATTGGCCACAGTAATCCTTAATGATGGGACTGAAGTCTTTTTAAATGCCAATAGCCAACTGAAAACCCCTCGATTTGCTTTTTTGGGGAATCCCAGAGAGGTGCAGTTGTCAGGTGAAGCTTCTTTTAATGTGACGCACGATGCGGTTAACAAATTTATTGTCCAAACCATGAATGGCTTGGACGTGGTGGTTCACGGAACTGAATTCACCGTCTATAATCGTCGACACAATACGGAGGTACATTTAAAATCGGGAAAGGTTGAATTGATCAAACACAGTCCCTCAGGATCAGAATCAGTGCTAATGCAACCCGGTGAAAAAATGCGTATGGAGAATGATGGCCAACTAAAAAAGGAAATGGTTCAAAAACCTGAAGAATTTGCCTCTTGGAAGGAACATCGGTATGTTTTTGATAAAACCAGTCTTAGTGAAATCGCCAGTTTAATGAATGATAATTATGGGGTGGAGGTAGAAATATTAGGTGATTCAATTAATGACCTCACCCTATCAGGTTCCTTTCGCTCAGAGGATGCCAAAGAATTTGCTAATGCTGTAGCCCAGGTATTGGGTATTTCCATGGAAATTAATGACAAACGCTTTCGCTTTTTTGAAAATGAATAGAAAAATTCAAATGCCATAGTATGCTACTTAATTCTAAATATTGCCTATTTCCGGTTAAATAAAACTATAAGTCAATCAATTAAACCCTAAATCTATATGAAAAAGATTTTACCCTTTTCACTAATGGTTTGGACATTATGCGTCTTTTTGCATACTGGACCACTCACACAGGCTGAAGCAATTGGCTTAAAGCCCAAGCAATTGACTCATCTTCCTATGGCTAATCATCAGTACGATATAGCTTTGGCTGACGCACTTGATAAGCTTAAGGCTTATTATAAAGCGGATATTTTATTCGCCGATGGAATGATTCAAAACCTTAGGGTTGACAGTGCGCTCATCGATTGGGAGAAAGGGCTGGAGAAGAATCTATTGAAACTTCTAAGTCCCTATCAACTTTCCTTTATCAAACAAAAAGGAGGGTCCTATGTGATCGTTCCTAAAAATAAACAATCAGGCAATAATATGGCTGAATTGGCCAGGCTTGTTGCCGAAAACAGTGAGCACATTCAAATTCGAAACTTTGATGATTATGATGTTCAGCAAAGCTTAAATCAAGCACTTGCTATTCAAAAGGTAAAAGGAACGGTTGTCTCTGAAATTGATGGCTTGGGACTTCCTGGAGTGACAGTCCTTTTAAAAGGTACTTCTACGGGAACTATTACGGATCAAGATGGAAAGTATAACCTGGAATTTGACCGAGAAAATGCAGTTTTGGTGTTTTCTTTTATTGGGTTTGAGACGCAGGAAATTGCTGTAGGAAACCGTGAGATAATTGATGTTACTTTACTTGAAGACATGAAATCCCTTCAAGAAGCAGTGGTGACCGCCTTGGGCGTGAAAAGAGAAAAACAATCCCTAGGCTATTCTGTAGGAAATGTAGATGGAAGAGACCTTACTGAAACTCCTCAGAACAATGTCTTGAATGCCATGGCTGGAAAAGTGGCAGGAGTCCAGATTTCTCAAATGGATGGAGCAGCAGGATCTTCTGTTAATATCATTATTCGTGGAGCCAATTCCCTCAACAATGACAACCAGCCATTGTTTGTTATTGACGGTGTACCGGTTGCTAATAAATTGAACAATGAATTTGGAGGTGCTGATATGGGTAATCCTATTTCTGACATCAATCCAAACGATATCGAAAATGTTTCAATTCTTAAAGGCCCTAGTGCAGCTGCTTTATATGGTTCTAGGGCTGGTAATGGTGTGGTACTCATTACAACCAAGTCTGGGTCTGGAAGGAAAGGAATTGGAGTAGCTGTTAATTCCTCAGTGGTAATGGATTTTCCATTTCGGTACTTACCTATACAAAATGAATTTGCCTCTGGCAAAAGTGGTGCTCATGTGTTTGAAGAAAGTGAAAATGAGAGTTGGGGCCCAGAGCTCGATGTAGGGGAGGAGTGGGTTCAGTGGAATTCAGACGGAGAGCCTGCACCACTTGTATCTTATCCTGATCGGTTTAAGGACTTTTTTCAGACAGGATATACCAATACCAACAATATTGCGGTCAATGGAGATTATGATGAAGGAAGTTTTAGGCTTTCCGTAGGGAATATGGCAAATAAAGGTATTATCCCAAATACTGATTTTTCCAGACTGACTATTGGCCTCAACACCAATTATAATATTACAAATAAATTAAGGGCTACAGCTACTTTTAATATCACAGAATCCGGATCAGATAACCGGCCTATTATTGACGGTGGTAGAACCTCACCTGTAAGGAGTCTTTTTGAAACTGGACCTCAAGTGAATATTTTGGACTTGGAACAATATTGGGTGCCAGGGTCTGAAGGAATACTACAGCGAAAATACAAACAAAAGCAAAACAATCCTTATTTCGTTGTAAATGAAAATCCTACTGGTTTTAAAAGAAACAGAACGGTAAGTAAGCTACAACTTGATTATGATGTGACCAATAATTTAAGCATGATGCTTCGCTATGCGAGGGATTCATATGATGAGCAGCAAGAAGCCATAATTGCCTATAATAATTATGATCAGATCAATGGGGGGTATCATATAAGGAATAATTTCAGTAAAGAAAACAACTTGGATTTCATGCTGAATTACCAGAAAGTCTTTAATAATAACTGGAACATAACAGCATTGGCTGGAGCCAATAGGATGGAACAAAAGTACAGCCATGTTGACAATAATGCAGGTCAATTGGTTATCCCTATGCTTTATACCATAGCGAATGGGGCACCAGGCACAGTGGCTTATGATAGTCAGCAATTCTGGAAAGTGATTTATGGTATTTATGGTTCTGTATCTACTGGATACCAAAATAAATTATACCTCGATATCACTGCTAGAAACGATTGGTCAAGTACGCTACCGGTTGAAAATAGATCCTACTTTTATCCATCGGTTTCTTTGAGTGCAATTGTATCAGAAATGGTTGACATGCCGTCATTTATTGATCTTTTTAAATTCCGAGCAGGCATAGCTCAGGTGGGTAATGACGTTGCTCCTTATAGCCTAATCCCTACTTTCGGTACAGCCTTAGATTGGGGAACGGCCAAAAGCATGTACATGGGAGGTCTTTTAAGAAATGCTTCTTTGAAACCAGAAATATCTACTTCATCTGAAGCAGGTGTTGATATCTCTCTTTTTAACAACCGAATAGGTATAGACGCGACCTATTATGTTAGAGGAAATAAAAACCAAGTGCTGCCCATTGATTTACCTATAGAGTCAGGAGCAAGTAGTAAGTTGATCAATGCCGGTTTGGTAGAAAGTCGCGGTTTCGAACTTGGACTTAGCACTACGCCAGTTATCTCTGGAGATTTCAGATGGGACATGAATATCAATCTTTCAAGAAATCGAACAAGCATCAAAGAATTGGCAGATGGTATTACCTATTATAATTTTACCTCTTATAGTGGAGCTGAGTTAAGGACCTATGTTGGTGGAGATATCGGCGATATCTATATGAGACCAGTTCTTACGGTGAAAGATCCAGAGTCAGCTTATTTTGGGTATCCGGTACTAACTGGAAGTGGATTGTATCAGGAGGATCAGGATGTGAATAATTTGAAGAAGATTGGGAACTTTAACCACGACCTCATGCTGTCCTTTCAACCAACCTTTAGGTACAAAAAATTTAGTTTATATGCCAATATTGATTGGAGGCAAGGAGGGCAGTTTTATTCCAATACGATGATGTTCCTAGGCAATAATGGGATGCTAGCCGAAACCCTTTCAGGCGTACCTTATGATGCCGGAAGACCAATTGAGGATCAGGTAAAGGAAAATCCGGAAACGTATTTCGGTAAATGGATAGGAGGTAGAAATGCAGCCTATGGAGGACTTCCATGGTCAGGGGATGAAGCCAATTTCAGAGAACAAGATGCGAGCTTTAATGTGGGGGTAAGAGAAAGCCGAGATGCAGAAGGTAATATTGTCTATATAGAAAATCTGGGTGGAGAAACAACCCAATGGCTGAACCCATTTCAGGCTTATAGGTATGCACACAGGCCTTTTCCAGACAGAAACCTTTATAGTGCTACTTATGTCAAGCTAAGAGAAGTAGCCGTCACTTACCAACTTCCATCCAGATGGCTAGATAAAATTAGCCTACGAAATGCATCACTATCAGTAGTTGGAAACAATCTCTTCGTATGGACTGAAGCAGGTAATGGAGTTGATCCTGAAAGAGCTTTTAGGCAAACGGGCAACGGATGGATCCAAGGTGTTGAATATTACAATGTAATGCCGTGGACAGGTTCTCTGGGACTGAAATTAAATGCTGAATTTTAACTGAAGAATAGCCATGAAAAAATTAATAAAAAATATACTTTGTATTGGATTGATTGCCTCCTTTTGGGCTTGTGAAGACCTTTCTGAGGTCAACATCAACCCAAATAGTCCTGAGCAGGTGTCCTCCAATTATATCCTTACCTATGTATTGACCAATACAGCCAAAACCTACCACAATCTAGGGTATGAAAATTCCAAAATTGCTGGAGCAATGCAATATGTACAAAGAGGTACCAATGAGGGGGCGGTAGTTGTCAATTTTTACGGCTGGGGTCACGAATCCTGGAACAGCTATTTCGACATACTTAGGAATAACCAGGTTATTTATGAAAATGCAATAGAGGAAAACAATGATTTCTTCAAGGGAATAGCCTTAATTGTTCGGTCCTTCCACTTTGGACTAATGAGCGATCTTTATGGAGATATTCCTTATTCAGCTTCTTTACAAGCCAATAATGATGTCTTTTTTCCGAAATATGATCGTCAAATAGATGTTTATAATGGCGTTTTGGTTGACTTAAAGGAGGCTGATGCACTGCTTCAAAACCTGGATCCTTCTAAAGATGTGGTAAATGCCACTTCCGATATAATGTATGGAGGTGATGCTCAAAAGTGGAGGAGGTTTGCCAATGCCTTGCGTATGCGATACAGCATGCGGTTGATAAACAAGAAATCAGATATGGGCGCATTAGGAATTGATGTGGAGCAAGAGTTCAACTTGGCCTCTCAATTTACATTTACGGACAATGCAGATGACGCAATAGTAGATTTTCTTGGTACCGATGAAAATAATGCAGCCCCAGGAGGACCATTAAACAGCCCTAACCCTAATTTATTGTTAAAGCCAGGGCAACCCTTGGTAGATAAGCTTTTAGGACTCAACGATCCTCGACTTTACCGTTGGGTATTGCCGGTTCAATACAAATGGGATGATCAGGTGACCATAGAGAAGGATTCAGTGATTACCAATGTTCTCGGTGAAACGGCTACGGTTAAATTCAAACCAGCTCCTGAAGGAGTAGATGTGAATACCAATTTGTATGTAGGCTTACCAGTAGGCTTGCCTATTGTAGAGGCCATGTCTTACAATAAGGGAAATGATGAGGAAGGTTATCATCCGGAGCGGAGTCCTTATATTTCCTATCTGCATGATAGGTATAGAAAAAATCATGACGATTACGTTGGAATGAATTTGATGACTTATAGTGAAGTCAAGTTTCTTATGGCTGAAGCGGCGCTTATAGGTGGACTTGGTGCCAGTGATCCTGAAGGACACTATAGAGAAGCGATAAGGGCTTCTATGGAGAAATATGGCATCCTTTCCAATCCTGGGAACTTCAATTTTGAAAATTACTATGATCAGGAAACTGTGTCCTTTGCTTTAAGCACCAATAAAGAAGAACGAATCATGGAACAAAAATGGATAGCCAACTGGCAAAACCCTCAAGCATGGTTTGATTGGAGGAGAACTGGCTACCCTGTTCTTGAAGCAGGTCCTGTCACCCAGTTTGGTGCAGCTATTCCTGTGCGTTATATGTATCCATCTCCTAATTTGGATCCAAATTACCTGGTTAATTATGAGGAGGCAATTTCTTCACTAGAGGATACCCAATACATCCCTGCAGGTCAAAGCAAGGATCATCCTTATGCCAAAATGTGGTTGTTGCAGAACTCAGGGAAACCTTGGTAAAATGAATTTGATATCAACAATGCAGTGGCTGATTTAAAAGCCATTTCATTGCTTAATAAATTGTCAATTTCGGGTTGAAAAATTTCAGCAGATGATTAAATAGGAAATCTAATGTATTAAAATCTGATTTTGAAAAATAAAAAGGCCACTTGAACATTCAAGTGGCCTTTTTGCAATAAAAATTTAACCCGGAT
>TARA_R110002124_G_scaffold130103_2_pt1 | contig 69885 bp, 54 predicted proteins | sample TARA_R110002124 | Tara Oceans TARA_R110002124 (sample SAMEA4397445) | marine metagenome | biome: Polar Biome; feature: [SRF] surface water layer (ENVO:00010504); material: water (ENVO:00002006), including particulate matter (ENVO:01000060) such as... | depth 5 m | reverse complement strand
TTAGTTCAATTTAATTAATTCTTATCCCGAGCTGAGGTTAAGTAACCTGAACTCTGAATAAGCAGCACTTTCTCAACACTTCCTTTTCACCCACTCTCCGCGTTAAAACGTCGATAAATAGCCCGCTATTGATAAACGTTCTGCCTTGATAATGGAATAAAATGAAGCCTTGATGGTACTTATTGTGATGTTAACCTTGCGATGGTCTTCGCTTAATGACTTAAATTATTGATTCACTTGAACATCAAGCACTCATTATTCAAAGTTCAGGTTAAGTAACAAAATCTAATATATCGTAACTCAAACTCGATATGACAGTTTAATTTATAAGTTTTAATCAAGCCAGACAGTCGAAAATTCACCATAGCAGTCGTTCATTATAAAGCTACTAATGTAAACTTTGCGCGCTAAAACGACATTAGTAGTTAGTCTTGGCTAAGGTCTGCTTCAAGCTCATTGCCGCCAGTGACATATTGTCTATAAACTTACTTTTTGCCATAAAAACACCATGAAATCAGCAGTATTTAAAAATGTGCAATAAAACCGACAAAAGTACCTTTAAATTCAAGGTCGGTGTATAAATTATTTAAATTTTCCAATTCCATTTTGACTACCTTATATCCTAATGTCAGATGATAATCTCCCATTTTGGTATCAAGTAGATCGTAACTTAAACCAACTTGATAATCAGAAATACTATGGTGATCTTTTAATGAAAAATCGCCTTGTGCAAATATGCTTATATTCTTTAACGGTAAGCTAACGTCAGTTGCAAAATACAGCATAGGTACGATGTCATTGGTTTTTATTTTACCAGTAGAAGTAACTGATGTTGAAGTTGATGTTGATGTTGTAGGACAAGTCGGATTTTGTGACGTTTGAGGGCAATCATCATCATTATCAACAATAATTTTTTTTCCTGTCACTATAACATCACCATTAAAATCCCTTGCGGTTAACCCTAAATCAAATGAAAAATTTCTGTTATCTAGCAACTGGTAAAATAAAGTGTAATCGACATAACTAACGCTAAAGTTTGTATTAATATCGTCACCAGTTGGAAAGCTTTCTCCACCAAAGCTAAATCCTTGTGTTAAGCTTTTTTTATTTGTGGTATTAAGCGAAGTACTTTCAATACGTATATTAGGCAGAAAAGAATAAGGATGTTTAACTGCTACAAAGTAGTTTGTTTGCTGTTCTTTTTTGGAATTAACATCAATGGGTGAACTTTCTTCACCAAAAGTCCCATTTACTTCACTTTGCCAAATTTGACCACCAAGATATAAACCAACCTGACTTTTGTCTTTCGGGGTATAGCTAAAATTTGCAAATGTTTGCGGGATAAAAGTAAAAAGTATAGCAAGTGCTGCTAAAGCCGTTTTTTTCATCTGGTTATCATCCTTGTTTACTAGTGGCTATATTCCGTATTTTAATATGTGCCATCATCTTGAAAAAACATAATAATATTACCATAAACTATTAGGGTCTGTTGATCTTTCGAGATTGTTTTTGCAGCTTTTTGTTGGGTATTTATACAAGGCAGAGCCTTTGCCATGTGCTTGTTCCATATAAAAAGGCGATAACGCCGTACAAATGACCAACAAACGCTGTCCGAAGGATTCGGCTAAAAGCGTCTTACTCATTGTTGAGTAGTATTTGCTTAGAGTGACTAGGCTACACACTACTCGCCGCGACTAAAACGCTTTTATCTCGAACAAAATTTAACCACGAAAGATCAACAGACCCTAATAAAAAAAATTATTATTGACAATAAATTTTGTCTATGTTCCTATTTATTTCGCAGGGAGCATCCAATTATTACATTGATCGTAATTATTATTTCTAACCATTATTGTTATTAATTTACTCTAAATATTCCTATTCAGAGTTTTTGCATCCCTGTTATTTTTAATATTAACAAAGGATTTTTTAATAATGAAAAAGATATATGCATTAGTTCCACTCATTTTTACCGCATTTGTTTCTACTTCTACTCTAGCTGGTACATGCTCTTTAAAGCTTGTAGATGAAGATGGAAATTTTTCGTCTGCTGATTATGGGCCAGGAGGCAGAGTTACATATGATGTAGTTATGCCATTTACAGACGGGTATTATCCAAATTGGACTACTAGTCAACCTAAGCCTAGGCTTCCCTTTAGTAATTGTATTACTTATAAAGGCGTTCCATATAACGCAAAAATAACTTCTATTGTCTATAATTATGAATTTCAAGAAGCGGTATTAGTGGCTGATTATGAAGTAATGATGGGGTTCTTTGGGGCACAACCACAGAACCAATTTATTTATCCGCTTAAGAGAGGCGGAGGTAACCCTAGAGGGTCTGGTATTCCTTTGGTCGGAGGAGGGGTTTATAATGGGGTAAATAACCAACTTTTACGTACAATAGATTTAGAGCTACGTTCACGAGTAAATAACCCTGCGGTTAACTCTGATTGCCCTTCATACTATGATAGAGATGAATGTAGAACTAAAAACTCTTGTCTAACAAAATTTACTGTTGATATTAATTGGTCAAATTAATCGCTTTGATAATTAACTTAGCCTCTCAATTAAGGTTAAAGCAACCTACATAGTTGAGAGGTTTTTATTATGGCGATGCCAAGAAAACAACAAATAAGCCACCTAGGTACTCCGCATCTTCATTGTATTTTCAGTTCAAAAATAAGTATTATTAAAGCTATTAATGACCGCTTTGGTGGCAAAGTAGACGCTTTATGGTGATAAATTCACGTCTAAATTAGGTCGATTTTGTGGTATTAGCTAACATTAAGATATGAAATATCAACGACAGTAATAAGCTTATCGTTACCGGTCAAATTTAGTTATATTCTGATATTTAACGGTGTTAGGCAACGTTTGAATGACTACATATAATAGTCACCGTCGATGTATTACGACATTAATACCTCCTGTATGTCGATGTGAAGGAGTTACTTACTCTTATAACGTTGTGCAATAGAGTTTAGCCTAATCAAATTTCATTAGATTAGGCTATCTCAGTTAGTCATAATTATAGCTTGGTTGCTTGTTTCATTGCTTGAACAAATTCAGTTAACGCTTTTAACATCGCGTGATGATCGGATAAGTTATTTTCAATAATCTTAACCACCGCAGAGCCACTTATTGCGCCTTTTGCGCCGGTTGCTAATGCCGCTTTAACTTGTTCAGGTTTTGATATACCAAAGCCAATAACTGATGGTGCTGCTTGGTATTTATCTAAAATATCAATCAGTTTATGGCCGGTCATTTCTGCTTCAGTTTCTGTGCCTGTTACGCCAACTCGACTTAATACATATGTATAACCGGCGCTAAATTCAGCGACTTTTTGTAAAGTCGTGTCGCTCGCGTTAGGTGGGGCAATAAAAATAGCTGCAACGCCATGTGCGGTAGCTGCTTGTCTAAATGGCTCACTTTCGCGTATCGGTAAATCGGCAATAAGCACAGAGTCAACGCCAGCGTACGCGACATCACGATAGAAGTTATCAATGCCACGGGCAAAGACTAAGTTGCCATAAAGTAGTAAACCAATAGGGATGTCAGGTGCATAAGCGCGAACGCGGGTTAAAATTTCTAAACAAACATCGGTATTAATATTGGCATTTAAAGCGCGTAAAGCTGCCATTTGAATCGTGATACCATCAGCACTGGGATCAGAAAATGGTATACCAAGCTCTAAAGCATCTGCGCCGGCGTCAATCAAGGTTTTTATGATGGCAAACGACTGTTCAGCATTAGGGTCGCCAATGGTAACGAAAGGTATAAAAGCACCTTCATTTTTCTTGGCTAATTTTCCAAAGGCTAGGTCATAACGCTGACCAAGGTTAGTTGCTTGGTTCATTATGCTTCTCCTCTATGTTTCACATCACTTTTTTCAGCAGTCTCTGGTGATATAATTGCGTTTACATGGGCTAAATCTTTATCACCTCGACCAGATAAATTGACCAAGAATAGGGTTTCCGTTGTAACTTGGTCAGCCATTTTCAAAGCGTGTGCTAAGGCATGAGAGGACTCTAGTGCAGGAATAATACCTTCGTTACGTGCTAATAATTGAAATGCAGCTAAGGCTTCATCGTCATTTATAGGCACATATTGGGCACGACCAGTATCTTTTAAATGCGCATGTTGTGGACCAACGGCAGGATAATCAAGACCCGCTGATACTGAGTAAGACTCTTCTATCTGTCCGGCCTTATCTTGCATAATGTAAGTGTAGTTACCGTGTAACATGCCTTTAGTACCCGCGACTAATGTTGCGCCATGTTGTGTGGTATCAATACCTTTACCACCGGCTTCAACGCCAATTAGTTTCACGCCTGCATCACCGATAAAGTCATTGAACATACCAATAGCATTCGAGCCACCACCAACACAGGCGATAACGTAATCAGGTAAGCGACCTTCTTCTGCAAGGAGTTGCTGCTTGGCTTCTTCACCGATCATTTTCTGAAATTCACGAACAATAGTCGGAAATGGGTGAGGCCCTGCGGCAGTGCCTAACAAGTAATGGGCGTTTTCGTAATTTGCTGACCAGTCGCGTAATGCTTCATTAACCGCATCTTTTAGCGTGCCGCTGCCAGCGGTTACGGGGATAACTTCAGCGCCCATCAGTTGCATACGAAAAACATTCGGCTGTTGACGCTGACAATCAACTGCGCCCATATAAACTTTACATTTCAAACCTAATAGCGAACAAGCAATCGCTGTGGCTACGCCATGTTGACCCGCGCCAGTTTCCGCAATTATTTCAGTTTTACCCATGCGTTTTGCGAGTAACGCTTGCCCCAATACTTGGTTGGTTTTATGCGCGCCGCCGTGAAGTAAATCTTCACGCTTTAAATAAATTTTTGCTAATGGGTTTTTAACAATATTACGACATAAAGTCAGCGGTGTTGGGCGACCAGCATAACTGGTCAGTAGTTTATTAAACTCTTGTAAAAACGCTTCATCGGATTGTGATTCGATAAAAGCTTGTTCAAGCTGCTCTAAAGCAGGTACCAATAATTCACCAACAAACATGCCACCAAACTCACCAAAATAGGCGGGTAAGGTTTTTTTAACCTGATCTTCATTTGTAGATTTTAACATCTTAATAATTCCGTATTTGGGCGAAAACTTGTTGCAGTTTATCGCGACATTTAATGCCAGGGCTTGATTCAACACCTGAGTTGATATCTAAGCCAAATAATTCTTGATTGCACAGTTGCTGACAAGCTTGGGTGATATTATCTAATTGTAAACCACCGGCTAAAAAACAGCGGGATAAGTCTTGTTCGCTATCAGCTAACGCTTGCCAGTTAAAACTTGCGCCACTACCCGCATGTTTACCGTCGAGTACGATGTGCTCAACATGGTTGGTAAGGCTTGGTACGACGCTCTCTACCGATAAAGCTTTGAATATTTGACTGTCTTGGCTTAATTTTTCACGTAAATTGGCAATATAATCATCAGATTCTTGGCCGTGTAGTTGCACTGCACAAAGCTGTAATTCATTGGCCAATTCAATCACTTCATGTTGAGGATGATTAACAAATACGCCAACATATTTAAGACTTGGGTTTTCGCTAACAATGTTTTTTGCTTGTGCTTTACTAATGCACCTTGGCGATTTATCGGCAAAAATAAGACCGCCAAATTCAGCGCCTGCATCAATGGCAAAAACGGCATGCTCAGGGCGGGTTAAGCCGCAAACTTTATGGTGACCAAAAATAAGCTGACGACAGGCGAGGTCAATATCAGCTTCTGCCATGACCGAACTGCCGACTAAAAAGCCATCAACAGCCGGAGCAAGTTCTCTGACTTGCGCGTTGTTATAAATGCCTGACTCAGAGATAACAATACGGTCATCTGGAATCGTTGGCGCTAGGTCAAAGGTACGTGATATATCGGTAGAAAGATCACGTAAGTTACGATTATTAATGCCAATGAGTTTTGCGTTTAAGGCAACAGCGCGATCACGCTCTGCTTCATTTGATACTTCCGTTAGAATGGCTAAATTTAACGACTGAGCCACCGCGGCTAAGTCATTATATTCATCGTCGCTTAGCACACTTAACATTAATAATATGGCGTCAGCGCCATAGTGCCTTGCTAAATAAACTTGGTAGCTGTCAAAAAAGAAGTCTTTATTTAAGACTGGGCATTTGACTAAATCACTCACGGCTTTAAGGTAGCTAAAGTCACCTTGAAAATATTTATGCTCAGTTAATACTGAAATGCCCGCGGCATAGTTATCATAAATTCCTGCAATGTCAGTAACATTGAAATCTTCTCTGATCAAGCCTTTCGACGGCGATGCTTTTTTGCATTCTAAAATAAAACCCGCATATGGCTTTTCTGCTGTCCGTGTTAATGCTTTATAAAGGTCTTTTTTTGATGGCGTTAAATCATCAATAAAACTAACTAATGGCATAGTTGCTTTTAGTTTTGCTATCTCTAAGCGGCGATTAGCGACAATCTGTTCAAGAATATTGCTCATTATACGGTTACTCCTGAATTAGATACTCGCACTAAATCTGCTAAGGTTTTTTCTGCCACGCCAGAGCTAAGTACTTTAGCGGCATGCTGCGCTGCTAACAATAAAGTGTCGGCTTGACCATGTAATTGTTCACGATGCAGATAGAGTAACGCTGCACAATTAATGATCACCGCACTATTGTGCGCTTCTTGACCTTTACCTGCCAATATTGCTTTTACCATTTCGGCATTTTCTTGAGGCGTGCCCCCTTTAATATCAGCCAAAGTATAGTTTTTCAAGCCAAAATCTGCCGGTGAAATATCTTTTTGTACGAGTTTACCATCATCAATTTCAGTGACTTGAGTTTTACCATGTAAAGCTATTTCATCTAAGCCGCTACCATGTACCACCCAAGCGTGTTTAACGCCGGTTAATAATAATGCTTGAGCTATCGGGGTAATTAATTCAGGGATATAAACACCAAGCAGCATTATGTCGGGTTTTGCTGGGTTAACTAATGGTCCTAAAATATTGAATAAGGTTCGTATTGCCATGGCTTTACGCACGGGTGCCGCATGTTTAAAGCCAGTGTGATAGGCAGGGGCATATAAAAAGCAAATATTGGCTTGTGCTAAACATTGACTTGCCACTTCAGGTGACATAGTCAGATTAACACCAAAGGCTTCAAGCAAATCAGCTGAACCAGACATGCTGGAAACACTTCTGTTACCATGCTTTGCCATTTTTAAGCCACAGGCTGCTGCTAATATAGCTGCAGTAGTTGAAATGTTGATGGTATTTGCACCATCACCACCAGTACCAACACAGTCGGCAACCGCAGTCGTTTGGGTAGGGAAAGGGGTTGCATTGGCACGTATAGCAATCGCTGCACCAGCAATCTCGGCAGGAGTTTCACCTTTCATTTTTAATGCCGTCAAAATTGCCGCTAAACGCTCAGGCGCAACATGACCATTAATTACTTGTTCAAAAACATCGTGACTTTGTTGTTGTGTTAACGAATCACCACTGACTAAGGTATTAAGCGCACTATGAGTCATATCATCATTGTTTGTTTTTTGGCCGTTTTGTGAACGAGTAAGGTTAAGAGCAGTTGTTGTCATGAGCATGGCCTTGTACTTTGTAGATGGTTTGATTAGCTAAGGTTGATAAATGGCTAAGACTTTGTGCTAATAAATGGGTGCCAAATGTGGTTAATATTGACTCTGGATGAAATTGAAAGCCGATTGCTGCATCTAAGCTATGTTCAATAGCCATAGGCAAGGTAATACCTGCTTTATCGCTAGATAAAGTAACCTCTGCCGTTATGGTCAGTTGTTGCGGTACTCTACGGGCAAAAAGCGAGTGATAGCGAGCAACAGGTAAAGGATTCGTAATATCTTTAAAAGCGCCAACATTGTTATGACGCATATTTGAAGATTTACCATGTACCACTTCAGGTGCTCGGTCAATAACCCCGCCATAGTGCTGTACTAATGCTTGATGACCTAAACAAATCCCCAAAATTGGAAATTTCCCAGCGCAGCGCGCAAGCAATGGCATTAAACAGCCAGCATGTGTTGGGTCACCTGGGCCAGGAGAAAGCACTAAAATAACACCAGCACTGTTACTTTGCTGCTTCTCTTGCAACTTTTGAAAAATAAACTCAGCGCTGAGCGTATTACGGTAAATAGTGAGTTGATAGCCTAAACAACGAAACTCATCCACCAAGTTATAGGTAAATGAGTCAAGATTATCTAACATGACAATTTCAGGTAGTGTATTTGGTGTTGATGTCGCATAGGTGTTGGCTGTTAAATTAGTAGTGTTCATTATTTAACCTCCTGTGCTGGCGCGGTATTATTTGAGCTGACTTGGACTCTTTCTTGATGAGAAACGATCAACTCTTTATCTTCAGCTTCATTAATAGCACTGATCACCGCTTGCGCTTTTTGTCGGGTTTCATTGGCTTCTGATTGCGGATCAGAATCAAATACTACCCCGGCACCGGCTTGAATTTGTGCTTGCTTATTTTTAACAAATGCTGAACGTATGACGATACAAGTATCCATATCACCATCACCCGTTAAATAGCCAACAGCGCCGCCATAACTGCCACGACGCTTACCTTCAACCTCTCGAATTAAAGACGTTGCTTTAACTTTGGGGGCACCCGATAACGTGCCCATATTCATACAAGCTTGATAAGCATGCAGCGCGTCTAATTCCACTTCTAATGTACCGCAAACACGAGAAACTAAATGCATAACATGCGAATAACGGTCAACTTTTAATAAATCAGCAACATGTCGTGTGCCGGGTTGACTCACGCGAGCAATGTCATTGCGCGCTAAATCAACCAACATGATATGTTCAGCCAATTCTTTTTTGTCTAAGCGTAAGTCGAGTTCAATACGGCTGTCTAAATCCGGTGATAGGCTACCATCAGCATTAAAGCCACGAGGGCGTGTCCCTGCAATAGGGTAAATTTCGACTTGTCGATTGCTTTGTTGATATTTAAGCGCTGATTCAGGAGAAGCACCGAAAATACAAAACTCGCTGTCATGTAGATAAAACATATAAGGACTTGGGTTATGGTGTTTTAAGGCTTTATAGGCATTGAGGGTGTTCGAACAAGGTAGGCTAAATGTACGAGAAGGCACTACCTGAAAAATATCACCAGCCAAAATATTTTCTTTTAAGTCATTAACAATATTACAAAAAGCCTCATCGTCAATGTCACAAGTTAGCGCTGTTTTCGGCTTGTTAGTTGTTGTAGTTCTACTTATTTTTGCTGCAAAATTTGCTGTTATATCCGCTAATAAACTGGCTTTAATGGCGGCAATTTTTGCTAAGGCGAAGCTTTGCGCATTTTGATAATGTTCGCCGGTAAATAGATTGGCGATTACTTCACTTGATTGTTGTTCGTGGTCAATTACCACTAATGTTTCGGCAAGGTAATAAACAAAGTCAGGGCAGCTGTTCTCACCGTCATTAACCTCTGGCAGACTTTCACTCATTGCCATCATATCAAAAGCAAAAGCACCACCAAGAAACACGGCAAAAGGGTGATGATTACTGTTCTTTAATTGTGTAAATAAACGTAAGCTTTGAAAAGGGTTAACAGCAAGTAAGCGTGAACGTTCATCGAGTTGTTGAGGTATTTCGGTGAAAGTAGCGGTGAATGCTTGTTTATCACCTGTTATCTGGGCATCTTCAGCTAAAGCTTGCTTGGCAAAGGCAAGGGCATTTTCACCATTGTGAGTTAATGCTGTAAAGGTAACACTATTTGCGTTGCAGACGATTTTTACTGCAGTATCAATCAATAGTAAGCTTTTTAATTGATGCTTTTTATCAACTTCGGCAGATTCAAGTAATAGTGTATTTGTTTTATCAGCACATAAAGTGTGAAAAACCGCGAGAGGATCGCTTTGGTAACGTAGACTATCAGTGATGGTCGTCACAGCACCAGGCTGAAGCGTATCTTGTGCAGTATCAAGCTGCGATTTAGTGATATTATTTTCTTGGTAATTGCTCATGGGTATTCCTATTAATCATTTATTTAACAACGGTCATCCAGCGTAAATAGGCAGAAGCCACCATAAGAACCAACGTTTAACTTTAATTCGTAACATTTTTAACTCGTTATATTTTCAATTAATTAAAAGCAAAAAACCCGCAATAGGGTGCGGGTTTTCGAATTTTTTACTTACAAGTAAACATCACAACCCAATTATGTCGAGTTATGCCACCACCAAATTAGAGAAATAGTTTGTTTTACTTGTATCATTATCTGTTTTATCTCAGTAAAATTGTTTCATTCACTTGCCTAAATAGCGACTTGCATTTGTGTTAGGCAGTTTTAAGTCCCTATAGAAGAACCGATTCGCGTAATGATGTCAACCACTGATTTTACAAATGATAAAGATTTTTCAAACTTACGGGTTGATCTACATAGTCACACTAATTGCTCTGATGGTGCACTGACGCCACAAGAGTTGATAGAACGGGCGGTTAACTTTCAAATTGACGTGTTAGCGATCACAGATCACGACACGGTTAGCGGTCTTGTTAGTGCAAAACAAACTATATTAGAAAAAAATATTCCATTAACTTTGATCGATGGTATCGAAATTTCAACCCAATGGCAGGGCTTTGAAATTCATATCGTTGGATTAAATATTGCTCCTGAGCATCAAGCGTTAACTACGTTAATTTTGCAACAGCAGCAGCGCAGAGAGGATCGTGCCACCGCTATGGGTGTAAAACTGGCAAAATGTGGTTTTGATGATGTGTATACCGACGCTAAAGCTATGGCTGGAGAAGGTTCAATCACCCGAGCGCATTTTGCTAGAGTATTACTACAGCGTGGTGTGGTCAGTAAAATGCAAGCTGCTTTTGATAAATACATCGGCAAAGGCCAACGTGCTTATGTTAATCCTAACTGGTGTAGTATTGAAGACGCTGTAGCGGCTATTCATGCTGCCGGCGGTGTTGCGGTAATGGCACACCCTATCCGGTATGACCTATCAACGAAATGGTTACGACGCTTAATCGTCGATTTCAAGGCTGCACAAGGCGATGGTTTAGAAGTGGTGCTGCCGCAGATGAACAAGGAACAACGTAAATTAATGCTAAGCTTTTGTTTAGAATATAATTTACATGCCTCGATGGGCTCTGATTTTCATCAGCCAAGTCGTTGGAGTGATTTAGGGCGTAATTTAGTCATGCCAGAGCAGGCCAACGCTATTTGGCAGCTATGGCAAGGGCAAGCTACACCAAAAAATTAGAATAAAAGTTGTGCTGACAGTAAACTTAGTCTTGCAGCACAGTAACATGATCAAACTATAATTTAGCTGGAGTGTATTATGAGTCAATTTTTTTATGTTCACCCTGATAATCCGCAAGGGCGTTTAATGAAACAAGCCGCCGCTATTATTAATCAAGGTGGTGTTATTGTTTACCCTACCGACTCGGGTTACGCCTTAGGTTGTCATATTGGTGATAAAAAGGCCTTAGAGCGTATTTGTAACATTCGTTCTATCGATAAAGAGCATAACTTTACCCTAATGTGTTGTGATTTATCGGAGTTATCTGAATATACGCGCGTTGATAACAGTTATTTTAGATTACTAAAAAACAACACTCCAGGCCCATATACCTTTATTTTTAAAGGCTCGAAAGAAGTGCCGAAACGGCTATTAAACCCAAAACGTAAAACCATTGGCATTCGTGTGCCAGATAATAACATTGCTCAAGCTTTGTTAGCCGAATTAGGTGAGCCGATCATGTCGACAACGTTGATCATGCCCGGTGCTGAAATGGCTGAGTTTGATCCAGAGCACATTCGCGATATTTTGGAGCATCAAGTTGACCTGATTATTAATGGTGGTCATTTAGGCGAGCATCCGACTACAGTTATTGATTTTTCTAATGATGAAGTGGAAATTATTCGTGTTGGTGAAGGTGATCCTACGCCGTTTCAATAAAGTTTTATGAACGCCCATCATTGAGCGAACCTATAAACCGGAATATAACGCTATCATGTTAAAAGCTAACGATGTCTGATCTTAAGGCTAAACTATCAAGTACGAGCAGGCAGGATCCTAATCCCACGTCTGGGATTATGATGCAGCAAGTACTACCTTTTGCTTTGCTACGCGGTAAAGCCATGGTTGAAAAGCCGCAAGATTTATTTATTCCGCCCGATGCACTTGAAGTCATTCTAGAGATGTTTGAAGGGCCATTAGATCTATTATTATATTTAATTCGTAAGCAAAAATTTGATATTTTAGATTTACCTATTGCGCCGATCACTACGCAATACATGACTTACGTCGATTTAATGAAAGATATTAAACTTGAGCTGGCGGCGGAATATTTAGTGATGGCGTCAATTTTAGCGGAAATTAAATCACGACTATTATTGCCTAAACAAGCAGTTGAAGAAGATGAAGGTGACCCCCGTGCTGAGTTAGTGAGAAAACTACAAGAATATGAAGTGATCAAAAATGCGGCCGAAAACATTGATCAACTACCGCGAATTGACCGTGATAGTTTTATTGCCAAGGTTGAATTAGCCGAAAACTTTGTTCCTGAAATTGCCAATACGCAAGTTGATTTAACCGAGTTAGTTGCTGCCTTACAAGGGGTAATAAAACGTACACAGGCATTTGAACATCATCATATTCAAAAAGAATCTTTATCAACCCGAGAACGCATGGCAAAAATACTGTCGACCCTTAAAGAGGCTAAAGATAATCAAGCGTATTGCAACTTTAGTGACTTGTTTACTATTAAAGAGGGAAGACAGGGAGTCGTAGTGACATTTTTAGCTATTCTTGAGTTAATAAAAGAGTCACTCATTACTTGTATTCAAACTCAGGTTTATGGCGAAATACACGTTAGTCTGCCTAAGTCTTAATCTCAGCCTAAACCTCAGTTTTAACTATTAATGACAGCTAATAAATCAACCTAATGATAAAAGTAACTAGTAATGATACCCGATAAAATCCGTCATAAAGACATTGATGATGAAAAGTTACAGCGTTTAGTTGAAGCGGCATTATTCATTGCTGATAAACCGTTATCTGTACAATTACTAAAACGTGATTTTTTAATTGAATATCGTGTTAGTAATCTGCGAATTCGTGATATAATTATCACTATTCAGGCTGATTATAAAGGCCGCGGTGTTGAACTTAATAAAGTAGCTTCAGGCTATCGATTTCAAACACCTAGTGAGCTTAGTGAAGATTTAGCGCACTTGTACCAAGAAAAAGCACCGAAATATTCACGTGCTATTTTAGAAACCTTAGCGCTAATTGCCTACAAACAGCCAATAACTCGCGGAGAAATTGAAGATATTCGCGGTGTTGCCGTCAGTAGTCAAATTATTAAGACCCTGACTGAGCGAAATTGGATTAAAACTGTTGGTCAAAAAGAAGTACCTGGACGACCGGTGTTATACGCTAGTACACAAGAATTTCTTGATTACTTTTCATTAACCTCGCTCGACCAGTTGCCGGCATTAATGCCAATGACTGACATTGCTAATTAAACGGTTTAGCTAAAGTATAACCAAAACGCAGGGTTTATTGACCCTAAACTTAAAGAGACAGAGACGTAATAGTAGCGTGGTAAATACCGCGATTAACTGTGAAGTTACTGACGTGAGAGAGTTAAGACCTATGTCTGAAAAATTGCAAAAAGTACTCGCTAGAGCGGGTGCCGGTTCACGCCGAGAAATGGAAACCTATATCAGTGCTGGCCGTGTCAGTGTTGAAGGCAAAACTGCTTATTTAGGCGACCGTGTTGAAGGCAACGAGCTTATTCGTGTCGATGGTCACCAAATTAAGCTAAAACCGATAGAAGAAAACTTTTGTCGGGTGTTAATGTACAACAAGCCTGAAGGCGAAATGTGTACACGTAAAGATCCTGAAGGCCGTCCAACGGTATTTGACCGTTTACCAAAACTTGATGGTAGCCGCTGGGTTGCTGTCGGCCGTTTAGATATTAACACGTCAGGTATGTTACTTTTTACTACCGATGGTGAACTTGCTAACCGTTTAATGCATCCGTCTAAACAAGTTGAACGTGAATATGCGGTACGCATATTTGGTGAAGTTAACGAAGCCATGCTACAAACATTACGCCATGGCGTTAAGTTAGAAGATGGTCCTGCAAAATTTCAAAAAATAACTTATCGTGGTGGTGAAGGTCGTAACCATTGGTTCCATGTTGTGTTATCTGAAGGTCGTAACCGTGAAGTTCGTCGTTTATGGGAAAGCCAAGACGTACAAGTTAGCCGTTTGATCCGTGTTCGCTACGGCGATATGGAAATGAAACGTCAGTTACCTTTAGGTGGCTGGACAGAATTGAATTTACAAGATGTTAACTACTACAGAAAATTGGTTGATTTAGCACCTGAAACTCAAAGTAAAGTTAAAGTAGATGAAAAAGCGATGGATAATGCGAAAAGCAGAAGAATTCGTCGCTCTGTGAAAAAACATCAGCACCGTAGCCAACAGGCGACTAGACGTAGACGTTAATCGTCAGTTGTAGAAAGCTACCGGCATTTTTATCAGTAGCATTTTAAAAAGCCAAATAATGACAAGCTCCCTAATAAAGGTGAACTTGTCATTTTTATTTGCGTTAAACAATTAAATTTCATTTTGGCAAGCGTGAAAAAATAAGATATTGTAATATTTAACCTCATCACTCGCTTTAACGATATCATGGTAACGTAACTCGTTTACCTTAGTAGCCAATTTATATAGGACAATACGTGCAAGAAACTCTTGAAAGAATTTATGTCGAAACCTCTGAGCAATTACACCAAATTTGTCAACGTTATACGCAAGCTTCTGTGCTTGCTATTGATACCGAATTTGTTCGTACCCGCACGCTTTATCCTAAATTAGGTCTGATCCAGATAAATGATGGTAAAACATTAGCGTTAATTGATCCTGTTGCGTTAACTGATTTATCGCCATTTTGGCAATTACTGGAAAATCCTAGTATTCAAAAAATATTGCATGCTTGCTCTGAAGATCTTGAAGTTTTTCTTACTGCGGGTAATTGTCGACCGGCTAACTTAATTGACAGTCAAATTATCATGTCATTTTTAGGTCACGGTTTATCAATGGGCTATGCCGCTATGATTGCTCATTATACTGACATTGAACTTGATAAATCAGAGTCTCGAACCGATTGGATGAAACGACCATTAACCACTAAGCAACTTGACTATGCTGCTGCCGATGTTGAACATTTATTTAATGTTTTACCTCGACTAATGTCAGATATTGAAAAGTCTGGCTGGCTAGCGGCTGCACAAGAAGAAAGTGATATTATGGTTGAGCGTAAGTTCACTCCGATTGACGCAAGCTTGTTGTATCGTAATATTAAAATGGCCTGGCGTTTAAATTCGCAGCAGCTCTACCGGTTACAACAATTAACCATCTGGCGCTATCAACAAGCACAACAAAAAGATCGACCGATTGGCTTTATCGCAAAAGATCATACTTTATTAGCGCTAGCACAAGTTAACCCCGAAAATGTCGCGATTATGGCCAATATTGAAGGTGTTGAATATCTTGATGTTAAACATAAAGGTAATGCAATGTTGGCGGTACTAAAACGTGTCAATGAAGAGAAAAATGCTGAATTACCTGAAGCCATTGTTCGACTAGATGAATACCCTGGATATAAACAAAACTTTAAAAAAGCGAAGAGTTATATCAATGAATTAAGTGAAGCTACTAATTTACAAGCGGAAAATTTTGCCTCGAAAAAGCAAATCAATCAATTTTTATCATGGCACTTTAAACTTAACGGTGCTGAAAATAATATTCACTTGGTCGATATTATGCGGGGTTGGCGTAAACCTTTATTCGGCGATAAATTGCTCGCATTTGTTGAAAATGGCTTCAAAGTAAATTAGTCATTATGCTAAACATAACGAGTGGCGAACAAAGTGTTACATAAGTTCAAAGAACTTGTCAGACTACTGTGTTACGTTGGCTCGATATCTTAGCGGTTAACTGAATAAATATCTTGATTAATACCGTAAAGAAGTCATGTTAAGTCACAAAGTGATAAAGTTCCCTAAAACCATTCAATCATAGGTCTCCATTATGCTGTGTAGTGTTTATAAAAGTGCTAAAAAAGCGCAAACGTATCTTTTTATTAATAAACGAGATGATTTTTCTGAGGTACCAGAAGCGCTGATGAAAATGTTTGGTAAGCCTGAAATGGTTACCGTATTAAATCTTGCAACTAAAGTTAAGCTTGGTTTTGCTGATCTGACTAAGGTAAAAGAAAGCTTAGTTGAACAAGGTTATTACTTGCAAATAACCCCAAAGGAAGAAGACTTACTAAAGGGGCATGTTGCCAGTATGAAAGTCGCTAAGCAGAAAACTACAGGGGAATCATGATGCGCTATATCAAATCAGTAAAAGCCTTATCAGTTTCACTGTGTTTAGTACTATTTTCTCAGTCAACATTTGCAGCTGAAAGTAAAACAACGCCGACGCTTACGCAAGCCGGTTTCGAGCAATACATAGTAAAACTTAAGCAAGAAGCGCTTGCAAAAGGTTATGAACAAGCCTTAATTGATGAATCGTTTGCTAAGGCTGTTTTTCATCAGCGAGCGGTGAAAGCTGACCGCAGTCAACCAGAAAAAGTTGAAACACTTGATACCTATTTACCTAAGCGTTTACCCGATTGGAAAATAAAACGTGCCAGAGCTATGTACAAAAAACATCAAGTACTATTGGATAAAGTTGCCGCTGAATATGGGGTACAAGCCCGCTTTATTGTCGCACTTTGGGGACTTGAAACGAATTTTGGCAAAATAATGGGCAACTATAATGTTATTTCAGCATTATCGACTTTAGCCTATGAGGGACGCCGTGAAGCTTTTTTTAAAAAGCAATTATGGGCGGCATTAAACATCTTAAAAGAAGGTCACATTGATAGCGCTAATATGAAAGGTTCTTGGGCCGGTGCTATGGGACAAAATCAATTTATGCCAACCTCATTTGTTGCTTACGCTGTTGATGGCGACGGTGATGGAAAAAAAGATATTTGGGGCAATCAAGCTGATGTTTTTGCATCAATGGCAAATTATTTAAAAAATGAAGGTTGGAATAATAACTTAACATGGGGTCGCCAGGTTAAACTGCCAAGTGACTTTGATACCTCACTTGCTATTCCCCAAAATACCGGTGGTCGTAAAAATTGGCTAAAAGCATGGGCTAAAAGTGAAAAAAACTTAGCGCAGTGGCAAGCGTTAGGCGTACGACGCACTGATGGCAGTGATCTCCCTAAGGTTGATGTTAAGGCAACATTGGTTTTTCCTGATGGTGTAAAAGGTCGAGCTTATTTAGCCTACAATAACTATAAAAGTTTAATGCATTGGAATTTATCCTATTATTTTGTCAGTTCAGTGGGACATTTATCTGATCATATTAAATACCCTGCGATTAAATAGTCGGAATTGCATAGCAATAAGAAGCCCTATGAGTAAAAAAAATAATCGCTCGCTGTCGAAAGATAAAGCAAAAAAACTACCAATAGAGCGTTTTTGGGAAACCAAAACACTTGATGAAATGACTCGCCCTGAGTGGGAGTCATTGTGTGACGGCTGTGCAAAATGTTGTTTACACAAGTTTATTGATGATGAAAGCACCACAGATGAAACCGAGCTAATGCCAACGACGCATATTGCTGAAGGTGAGCAAATGAATTATTCAAGCATTGCTTGTCACTTACTCAACGATAAAAGCTGTCAGTGTTCAAAGTATGAACAGCGTACTGTATTAGTGCCAGATTGTGTACAGTTGACACAAGAAAACTTGGATGATGTGTTTTTTATGCCGCCAAGTTGTACTTATAGACGCTTAAAAGAGGGCAGAGGTATGCCGTCTTGGCACCCGTTATTACATAACGGTAAAAAATCAGCCATGCATCAAGCAGGCATGTCAGTGCGTGGTAAAATCATTAAAGATGACGATGTTGAACTGGAAGACTTTGAAGATTATATTGTACTCTGGCCATTGCACGATGTGGATTAAGGTTACGCTTACCTATTAAATAGATGGGTTAAAGAAGCCGTTATTCAACATAATAACCATAAAAAGGCTGAGATGATCAGCCTTTTTCTTATCAAAAAATTAACGTTAGGAGTCATACCAAACAAATTCATTATCGCTTAGTGAGTAAGTCATTAGTCTGATTGGTATATAGCCATGACACTTCAAAGTGTAGAATTTCAGCTTGAAGAAAAACGATTTAGGCAAGGCATTGATTGAAGATAATGATTATTCTCGACAACTGCTCCTGCGTTGTTCTAATAACTCACATCCCTGTGAGCACCTTGTCAAAATTAATAACGCTTACGGTAAAGCTTTTAAACTCGAGCTCTGGGAGCTTTCTCGATATCGACTAACATCGTTACATTTATTTGATTTAGAGTGACTAAACCGAAACAAATTCGCCTTGTTTTTGAACATAGAGAAGCGCTCTGAATTGGGAAGAAATTTAATCAAATTGGTATAACTATATTCAAAAAATGATCGTTGTTCTCAAACCGCTGGTAAGCGCTGAGAGAGACAGCTTAATAGGTTTGGTATCACTATATCAGACACTTTTAGCCTTGTTATCCAAAATTAGTTAATAGCAGAGACTAAAATGAAAGATCAATAGCCCCTAGAGTTAATGTTAAACTAAATAGACTTGGTATTATTATCACTTTGGCTTAGGCTATTTTAATTAAGATTAACTATCTAAAATCCACAGGAATTATGAACGTCTATATAACTCAAATTATAAGTTATCATTAAACTGTCCTACCGCATTAACAATTTGCCGAGCTCCAATTTGAATTTCATCCATCACGGCACCTGCATTATTAGAGAGGTCTAATGCATCTTGTACTTTTGCCAAGCTTTGTTCTATCAAGAATACTGCATTTTCCGTTAATTTTTTATTATCATTAACAACCTCTACAATTTCAACGGTTGTTGAGCTTGTCCTCAAAGCAAGTTGACGAACTTCATCAGCAACTACCGCAAAACCACGCCCTTGATCACCGGCTCTTGCTGCTTCAATCGCAGCATTAAGTGCAAGTAAATTGGTTTGGTCAGCAATACTACTAATATTACTGACTAACACTGCCACTTTTTGAGACTGTTCGTCTAAGTCAAAAACTCCAGCACTGGCTTCGCGCATTTGTGTTGAAAGTTGCTCCATTGTTGCAATAGTCGACTGTAAAACACTGATCCCTTTGGCTGTATTTTCATCTGTTTTTTTAGAAATATCAAATGCGATAGCCGCCGTATCAGCAACGGCAAACTCCCTGGTCATTTGTTCGGTAATTATTGTTGCAAATTTAACAACCTTATATAAAACACCACTTTCGTCATATATAGGATTATAAGATGCTTCAAGCCAAACTGGGTTTCTATGACTATCAAAGCGTTTAAATCTACTGGAAATAAATTCACCTTTATTAAGTCTTTTCCAGAAGTTTTTATATGCTGCTGATTTTACTTCCTCTGGGCTACAAAACATTTCATGGTGTTTGCCAATGATTTGATTTTTAGCATAGAGCATACCCTCAAGAAAATTATTATTGGCATTAAGAATAATACCGTCTAGGGTAAACTCAATAACCGCGGAAGAGCGATCGAGTGCTCCTAACATGTCTTGCTGTTCTCTTGAATGTACAATAGTGTTGGTTAACTCTGAAGAGTAAACGGCAATTCTTATCTCATTGTTTGCATCATTAACAACCGGTTGAACAATACTTCGAAACCATAATTCATCACCTGGTTTAGCAACAATTTGAATTGCCCCATGCCAGTGTTTACCAACTTTAATAGCCGCTAACATATTTTGACAATGTAATTTTTTCATTGAGTCATTTACAATCAAATCTTTGATGTTTTTATTTAACACTTCGTTTTCTGCATAACCACATGAATGTAAAAAATGATTGTTTACTTCTTTAATGGTACCTTTAGTATCAAGACAAAAATAATTCATTTCCTCTTTTAAATCGTGCTGAATACGATGAAATTCAGCCAACTCTTTTTCAAGATTTTCAATTTTGAGTAATAATTTTTTATTCGGAAATAACATATGATTCATTAACCTTCAATGGTGTGTTTTTAATAAGTAATTGTTGTAGCCAAATTTCAATATCTACAGAATTTAATGGTTTTGAAAATAAATACCCCTGTGCAATGTGATAACCTTGTTCTTTGAGTATTTGGTACTGTTCATTTTTCTCTATCCCTTCAGCCACAACCTTAATATTAAGACTTTCACCTATTTGTAAAACCGCCTGACTTAGTGCTCGACTCGTACTGTCACTTTCTAAATGCTGAACAAAGCTACGATCGAGTTTAAGTTCTTTTATCGGAATTTTTTGTAGGTAACTTAAACTCGAATAACCGGTACCAAAATCATCCATTGAAAAGTGGATCCCTTTTTGATGAATATCTAATAACACTTTCATCGTACTGGGATTAGTATCAAGTAGCACACTTTCAGTTAGTTCTAAAATCAAATCAGAGGGTGCTAAGTTAAAACTTTGCAACTCATTCATAACCTGTTCACATAAATCCACGTTATGGAAATTAATGGGTGAAAGATTAACCGATATAGTAGGAACGATGATCCCTTTTGCTTTCCATAATGACATTTGTTTACAAGCATTATGTAAAGCCCACTGACTTAAATCGCCGATCAAGCCACAGTCTTCTGCAATAGGAATAAATTTACTCGGTGGTATAGCACCTAATTCAGGATGATTCCATCGAGATAACACTTCAACACCACTGATACTTCCATCTTGCATTGACACTTGTGGTTGATAATATAATTCAAGATCATCATTTTTAATCGCTTTCCTTAGCTCTACCTCAAGCATTTGTAGCTCTTGTGCTAATTGATTTAATTCATGGCTAAAGTAGGAAAAACGTCCCTTACCAGAAGATTTAGCTTGGTACATAGCCATATCTGCACGATGTATCAAGGTAGCAACATCATGACCATCATCAGGAAAAATACTAATACCAATACTCATTGATGGCATGAGTTTATTATCTTGTATAGTAAGCGGTGATGAGATTTTTAATCTTAGCTCGTCAACAAAAACATTTAATTCTTCAATTTTTGTATAAGGGGTAACAACAACAAACTCATCTCCAGATAATCTTCCAATAACGCTTGTTGTATGTTGTGCTGTTAATAACCTTTCAGCTAATCGAATTAAATATTGATCGCCAACGGGGTGTCCAAAAGAGTCATTGACCTGTTTAAATCGATCGACATCTAAAAATAAAAAGGCCAACTTGGTTTTGTTTTTATTTGCCTCTTGTAATAGGTGTTCTGCATTAACGTGTAACAGGCTTCTATTAGGTAATGTTGTTAAAGCATCGTAGTAAGCAAGCTTTCTAATATTTTCTCGCTGCTTTTCTCGTTCAATCGCTAAAGCACATAGCGGATCTAATACATTGACTAAGTCTTGATGCAAATTAGAGGGTGTTTTTTGGTATTTATAATAAAAAGTGATTGCGCCAATAGGTGAGCCTTCACTTCCTTTAATAGGAACGGAAAGGCTGCCGGTATAGCCTAGCGGGAGCATCTCTTCTTTATAATTAACCCACAATGGATCACTCTGAATATCAGGACATAAAACAGCTTTATCACGATAAACAGCGGTACCTGAAGCTGATATTCCCTCTGCTACTTGTAATTTATTTAATATTTTTCGAAGAAATGAAGGTAGCTTAGGGGCCGCTAATAGCTGTAAGTTATTTTCATCATCAAGCTTCATAATCGCCGGAGCAACATCGTCACTCAATAAACTAACTTCATGACACACTGACTCCATAATACATTCTAGAGGTTCATCATGAGCAATAGCGCCCAGAACGCGCTGATGCAATACTTCATGTAGTTTGGTTTTAGTGATTTCTGAAAGAATAATCACTACATGAGTGAGTTCTTGTTGCTCATTAAATATAGGATTGCTCATAATAGAGCACCATAGGCGGTCTCCTTTTTGAGTTTGCAGCATTTCATCAATTTTAACGGCTTCGCCATTTTTATGCCGCAGCCTTAGCATATCGGCATACTTTATTGTTAAATGAGGTGCAATAACTGAAATAGGAGAAATTCCTAGCACTTCCGATTCATTATAGCCAAAAAGAGACGTAAATCCTTGGTTGATATAAGCTGTATTCCAAGAGCCATCAACAATGATGATGGCATTATCCGTTTGATCTGTCACTAAGGAGAGTAGCTCTAAACGTTTTCTGTTTAATACCGCCTGAGTTACATCTTTAATAAAGGCGGTATATAAAATTTTACCGTCAGAATATACTTTAGAGATAGACATTGCCCCCCATTTTTGGCTCCCATCTTTACAGATAATAGGAACTTCACGGCTGGTGCCAACAATTTTATTAACCCCTGTATCTCTATTTTTATTAATTAGGGCATCATGGTTGGGCTTGATTTCATTTGGAACGAGAATTTTAACGTTTTTACCAATAACGTCTTCTTTAGAGTAACCCCATAATTTTTCTGCAGCTTGGTTGTAGAGTAAAATAAGATTTTGAGAATCGATAACAACAACACTATCAATTGCCTGATCTAATGTTTCAACAAAAATATTGGATAATATACTACCGGACACCACATACTCCTTTACGTAATATCACTCTGCTTAAATAACCCAGAGTGATATTGCCTAATAAGAAAAAATTCCGAACAAAAACAAAGTACTATCATACCTATAAAACAGCTTGGATTACAACCAATCAAACAAGCAAGCAATAATACCAAGTTTATTAAGTTTGTTCCCACTCAGCGCTTATCAGCGTTTTGAGAACAACGATCATTTTGTCAATATAGTTATTCTAAATGAAGGGAGTTATCGGTGGTTATCGAACCGCTGTAAGCTCCCCAAGGTTGATTTTAAAAGCCTTACGGGCCGTATTATTGATTCGATAAGGTTCTCACAGGGATGTGAGTCATTAGAACAACGCAGGAGCAGTTGTCGAGAATAACCATTATCTTCAACCAATGCCTTGCCTACATGGATGTACTTAGGTTCAGTCTGGAACGGTGAACCTGTGCCGCTAAACCTTTAAATTTCACTGAGTGGGAAGAAAATTGGTATAATAACTTTAGGTAATATCCATTCATGATTATTGCCTTTTAAGCTAAGTTTGACTGCTGTGATTTTGACACTTACAGGGTAAAAGCATGTTTTGCGAAGATGGCTATATTTGGGCATATTAGCCTTCTTAATGTGATGAGCAGGTTCCTAGCCAAATGAGGGTAAGATTATTGTCCTTTAGATGACCTGATATGAGTATATTAACCTCAACCTTTTAAACCAATATTTGCAGCTATTATCACTCAATGCCTACAGATAAAAAGGTATTTTCTCTATTGCAGGAAATGCCATAATGCTGTGTATAAATAAAGTCTACTAAAGCGATTAATATGAAAATAATCTCCTTAAAACAGCTGAGTTGTGGCCGTTACTTTGTACTGCCGCTAAGTTTTAAGGACGAACCAAGCGGCAAGTATTAACTGTTAACGCTCTACCTCAGTTAACTCATTTAAATAGCGCTGGCCATTTTCAACATAATGTTTAGCTGATTGTGTAAACATTTCACGGGTAGAATCATCAAGGGCTTTAATAATTTTTGCTGGCGATCCTAATACTAAGTGTCCGTCAGGCACCTGCATATTCTCAGTAACTAAACTATTAGCGCCAATTAAGCAGTTTTTACCAATGTTAGCACCATTAAGCACCACCGCATTCATGCCCACTAGCGTATTATCGCCGATAGTACAGCCATGAAGCATCACCTTATGGCCGACGGTGACATCACGTCCGATAGTCATAGGGAAACCTGTATCGACATGCAGAATTGAGCCATCTTGTATATTGGTGTTTTCGCCAATCTTGACGGTTGCCATATCGGCGCGAATAACCACATTAAACCAGATGCTGACATGTTCACTTAAGACAACATCTCCGATAAGTGTGGCATTGGGGGCGATAAAATTATTGTCATGTAAACTGGGGCTAGTGTCAGCGAGTCGGTAAATCATCTTAGTATCCTTATTAAAATCACTCTTGATACCTTAATTTATTCTCACCATAGAGTAAATTAGACCTTAGCGTTATTGCAGATAAAACTTTAAAGATTAATTTATATTGAAAATATATGAGCTTGGTTTTGAGCTACAGGCACAGCAAGTCGTTTAAGCGCAGTTGTTCGTGCCTTTGATACCCATCCAGAAGTTAAAAAACAAATAGAAAGTAACGGGCATCAGGTAAATTGATATTTAGGTTGTAGGTAAAAAATAGATTATGATTGATAAAATGAGACAGCGTGAATTCTGCGTTTGTTTCCACATCTCCAGTATTCTTATTTTCTTTAGGATCTGTTTGAATTTTTCCGGAGTACGGATTGAATAATAATATATTTCAAACTACTTTTGGTGACCTTGAATTAGGGGGTCCTTGCTAACGGATACATTGATTGTCGATCTCATGATGAACTAATAGCTGAGCAATTAGTTTATTGACTGTGCTTATTAATAAGGTTTTTATGAAAAAACTCAACCCCCTAAAGCAGGTCTCTGGCATACCAAAGGCCAAAAATTTCGAGCTAGACCAAGGTCAGTTAACTCACCAAAACTTTCAAAAGGTTATTTTTAATAGCAATAATTTTATCAGCATCGCGACTGACGCTCAGGGGGTAATTCAGTTTTTTAATCTTGGTGCTCAACAAATGTTGGGTTATAACACAGATGATGTGGTGAATAAGCGCACAGCTGCTGACTTATGCGATCCTGAAGTTATGATCAACCGTGCTAAAGCTCTGACAGAAGAATTCCAGGTCATTGTCAAGCCAGATGTTGATGCATTGTTATTCAAAGCCACCCGTAGTATTGACGACATCAATCAGCTGACCTATATCTGTAAAAATGGCAGCCGCTTGTCCGCTATGGTGTCTGTTGTTGCCTTGTATGACACGCAAGACGTTGACATTATCACGGGTTACCTGCTGATCGGTACAGATAATAGTGCACGTAAAGACGCTGAAGAGGCTTTGCTCAAGGCAGATGCGCTGCAGAGTGCCATCCTTAATAGTGCTAATTTTTCCAGTATTGCCACTGATGCCAAGGGAGTCATCCAAATTTTTAATATTGGTGCTGAGCGCATGTTGGGCTTCGCCGCTCTTGATGTTATTAATAAATTAACCCCAGCCGATATTTCCGATCGGCAAGAAGTGATCGCTCGAGCGAAAGAATTGAGCGAGGAGCTCGGTACTAGCATTCAACCAGGTTTTGAAGCCATGGTGTTTAAGGCGTCCCGTGGCATCGAAGATATCTATGAGTTGACCTATATTCGCAAGGATGGATGTCGTTTCCCTGCTATTGTCTCGGTGACCGCGCTGCGTGATGCGCAAGGTACTATTATCGGTTATTTGCTGATTGGCACGGACAACAGTGCCCGCCAAGAAGCTGATAACAAGTTATGGCAAGCCTCGCAATACGCACGTAGTTTGCTTGAAGCCAGCTTAGACCCTTTGGTTACTATCAACGTCTATGGCAAGATCACCGACGTTAATGAAGCGTCTATCAAGGCAACTGGTGTGGCAAGGGATAAGTTGATAGGTACTGACTTTTCCAACTACTTCACCGATCCCGAAGAGGCTAGGAAAGGCTACCAAGAAGCTTTCTCTAAAGGTTCGGTTACCGATTATCCACTTACCATGTGCCACTGTAATGGTCGTCTTATTGATGTGCTTTATAATGCGTCGGTTTATCGGAATGAGCAGGGCAAGGTGCTGGGCGTATTTGCCGCCGCACGTGACATCACCGCACGTAAAAAAGCGGAAGAGGCGCTAGTCAAGGCGGGCGCTTTGCAGAGTGCTATTTTTAATAGCGCTAATTTCTCCAGTATCGCCACTGACGCGAAAGGTGTTATCCAGATTTTTAATGTCGGTGCTGAGCGCATGCTTGGTTACACCGCCATTGATATGGTGGATAAGCTGACGCCGGCCGATATTTCCGACCCACAGGAAGTAATCGCGCGAGCTGAAGAGCTGAGCGAAGAGCTTAAAACGCCGATAGCTCCTGGCTTTGAAGCACTGGTATTTAAGGCATCTCGTGGTATTGAGGACATATACCAGCTCACCTATATTCGTAAGGATGGTAGTCGATTTCCTGCGGTGGTATCTGTTACCGCCTTGCGCGATGCGCAAAATACTATTATTGGTTATTTATTGATAGGTACCGATAATACCGCGCGTATTCAGGTGGAGGAAGAAAGAAAGCGACTTACAGCGACACTACAAGAAAAAAATGCTGAGTTAGAGTCGTCTAAAGCAATAGCTGAAAAGGCTAATAGGGCTAAATCAGAATTCCTGTCCAGTATGAGTCACGAACTACGGACACCGCTTAATGCTATTCTTGGTTTCGCTCAATTGTTGGAAAAAGGTCAGCCACTACCAACAGACGCACAATTGGTAAGATTGCGCCAGATAATTAACGCTGGCTGGTATCTACTTGAGTTGATCAACGAAATTCTCGATCTTGCTGTGATTGAGTCCGGCCGGCTTGCGTTGTCGCGCGAGTCGGTTTTGTTAATTGAAGTTATCAATGAAAGTCGGGCTTTGGTAGAGCCACAGGCACTTAAACGTGACATAAAGCTCATTTTTTTACCCTTTGATAATAGCTGGCATACGAATGCTGATCACACGCGCTTGAAACAGGTGTTGATCAACTTGCTCACCAATGCAATTAAATATAATCGTCAGCATGGCACTATTACCGTGCAATGTAGCGAGATAAAAAACAATAAAACGTCGACCGAACGTATTCGAATAAATATTAAAGATACCGGTAATGGTTTGTCTGCAGAAAAATTAAAACAACTATTTCAACCTTTTAATCGTCTTGGTCAGGAAGAGGGCGCTGAGGAAGGCACTGGCATTGGTTTGGTTGTAACTAAACAGCTGGTTGAATTGATGGGCGGGTCTATCGGGGTAAAGAGTACGGAGGGTGTAGGTTGTGACTTCTGGATAGAACTCAAGCGAGACGTTGCCCCGACACTGCTCGATAATAATGTTCTGTCGACAGAGCTGATACCCCAGGTATCGGGGGCAGCTGGCACTTGCAGTTTACTTTATGTTGAGGATAATCCGGCCAACCTGATGTTGGTCCAACAAATCATCAATGATCAGCCCAATGTCCGTATGTTAAGCGCGAGTGACGGTCATCAAGGCATCGAGTTGGCGCGCACTCAGCGACCCGACGTGATCCTGATGGATATTAATTTACCCGGTATCAGCGGCATCGAAGCGCTGGCTATTCTCAAAAATGATACCAAAACGGCGCATATCCCGGTTTTAGCGATTAGCGCTAATGCTATGCCACGTGATATTAAAAAAGGGCTGCAGGCAGGATTTTTACGTTATCTGACCAAACCGATTAAAATTTCAGAATTTATTGAAGCGTTGGATTATGCTTTGGAAAATAACCAGTTAAGCGACGGTACATGACGAGCACTGACCGATGGTCCCTAAGCTAATAATAAAAACAAGTGTGGTGCTTTCACCTTGGATCCCATGGTTAATGTAGTAAACAGGATATGATTTATGATTAATGAACAAGACATTCTCAACGCACACATTTTGATTGTTGATGACCTAGAGACCAATGTACTATTGTTGGAAGGTATGTTAACAGAAAGTGGCTACCAACGTATTGATTCAACGATGGATCCCCTTACTGTGGTCGAGTTACATCGCGCCAATTGTTACGATTTGATCCTGCTCGATCTGCAAATGCCGGTGATGGATGGCTTTGAGGTGATGAAAGAACTCAAACTAATAGAAGGCAGTGATTACCTGCCAATACTTGTCATCACCGCTCAACCGGATCACAAATTGCGGGCGCTGACTGCCGGAGCCAAAGATTTTATCGCAAAACCCTTTGATATAATGGAAGTTAATACCCGTATTCGTAATATGTTAGAAGTTCGCCTTTTGTATAAAAAACTCGAGAATTACAATCAGCAATTAGAAAAAACCGTATTGCAGCGAACTGCCGCATTACAAGACAGTGAAGCGCGGTATCGTAGTCTGGTTGAACTCGCCTCTGATTGGTATTGGGAGCAAGATGCAAAAGGCAAGTTCACCCACTTATTTGGGCCGGTCCAGCAGATGTTGGGTTTCGAGAATGAGTCTGCGGTGAGTAAGGCACCTTCAGCTAATGATGAGCTCTTGGCGAATGAAAATCACTCCGCTAGCGATGAGCACTTAACGGTCAATAATGAGATGAAACTGACCGGTTGGAATGAAGTACAGCGCAGAGAGTTACAAGCTATGATCAATGCTCGGCAACCGTTTTTAGATTTTGTGTTCAGTCGAGTTAATGACGATGGCTCGCAGCAACACTATCAGGTCAGTGGCGAGCCAATGTTCAATCAGTACTCACGCTTTATCGGTTATCGTGGTTTTGGAGTGGAGCTCACGACACGTTCTATCATAAATGAATTGGGACACTAACCATGGTGAGTATCAAACAAGCTAATATAACCAACAGTCCTTTGCAAAATCATATACTGTCGGCGCTGCCAACAGTTGAGTTTGAGTCCTTCAGTACTCATTTGGAATTAGTCCCCATGCCTCTGGGTGAGTTTCTTTACGAGCCGGGTGTAGAGTTACAGCACGCCTATTTCCCTACGACTTGCATTGTTTCACTGCATTATGTGTTGGAGTCAGGGGCGACAGCCGAAACTGCCGGAGTAGGTAATGAAGGGATAGTAGGGATTTCGTTATTTATGGGCGGCAATACTACGGCTAGCTCGGCGGTGATACAAACGGCAGGTTACGCATATCGTTTGGATAAAAAAATTCTGCTGCGGGAATTTAACCGCTCTGGTTTATTTCAGCGAGTACTACTGCGTTATATTCAGGCATTGATGACCCAAATGTCACAGACCGCCGTTTGTAATCGTCATCATTCTTTAGAGCAGCAATTTTGCCGCTGGTTATTGTTAACCCTAGATCGCTTACCGTCGAATGAGCTGGTGATGACCCATCAATTAGTCGCCAGTATGCTAGGTGTCTATCGTGAGGGGATCAGCATTGCCGCAGGTAAATTACAACAGGCGGGGGTGATTAGTTATCGACGCGGCCACATTAGCGTGCTGGATCGCGCTAAGCTGGAAGGCAAAACGTGTGAATGTTACGCGGTAGTGAGAACTGAGCTAAAACGACTACTGTCTGATGGTTTACTTGCAGATGAAAAATTCGCTAAGTGTCAATCACAAGTGAACAACATTTTCGAGAAACCTTAAATTTCAAAATAAAAATTACAATATCACTATGCTCGAAAGACTTATTTATTACTGCTAACAATCCCTACGTTCAGTGGCGATGGATCCATTGTATCTTGCTCATTTTAATGGTCATCAAGGAATTTAATTTAAAAGGCTAATTAAAAAATAGCGGCTTATGTATGACATAATACAGTCAACCTGTTGTGAGGCGAGTATAAATAGACTGTTGATAAAGAGATCTTATAGAAAGATCTTTTAAATTTTTTATTAGCACTCAATCACAACAAGGATACACTTGATGAAAATGAACCAGATAATTGACAGTCGAATTTCTTTAATGTCGACGCTTCTGCTGACTATCCTGATGGCAGGTTGTAACAATGATAATAATGAGGTGCCACTTGAAAATGAAAGTACGCCTATCATTATTTCCAGTAACGTTGCCGATATGGCGGTTGACGTGGCAATTAACGCACAAATTACCGCTACGTTCAGTGAAGCGATGGACTCAACCACGCTTAATACCTTGAGTTTTACGGTTGCCGCTGGCAACGAAACGGCAATAGCAGCGACAGTAAGCCTTGATAACGCTAGTAATACCGCAATTCTTACGCCAACAAGTGATTTTAGCGCAGGTACTTTATATACGACAACGATTACTAGTGCGGTGAAAAGCGCGTTAGGTATCCCATTAGCCAGTGATACTGTTTGGTCATTTACCACAGCAGCTGCGCCCGATACCACTAGCCCAACAGTAAGTTCAACGTATCCGTTAAATAGCGCGATTAATTTTGCGCGTAACCGAAATATAACCGCTGAAATAAGTGAACCGTTGGATCCCGCAACCGTTAACACAACTAGTTTTACGCTGAGCGATGGCGCGACGGCGATTACTGGTACGATAAACTACACGGGGACAACCGTGACTTTCGATCCTGAAAGTGATTTAGCCGCCAGTACGCTTTATACGGTAACGTTAACCACGGCTTTAACCGATCTTGCGATACCAGCTAATTCATTGCTTACTAATTATGTCTGGAGTTTTACTACCGGCACAGACATTGCCGAAGGTCCCGCTTTGGTTAATTTGAGAACTGCTGGTGATATGGTCATTCTTGCAAAGGCAGGTATCACCAACGTACCGACATCGAGCATTACCGGTAACATAGGTGCCAGTCCAATTACGGCAGCTTCGATGGATAACATTACGTGTAATGAGATCAGTGGAACCATCTATGGCTCTGATGCCGCTTATACTGGCAATGGTGATGTGAGCTGCTTCGCGGGCACAGCGTCAGATACAACCTTAGTTGCTAATGCAGTACTCGATATGGGTAGCGCTTACGCTGATGCAGCGGGTAGAACCACCCCGGACTTTACGGAGCTCTATGCCGGTGATCTTAGTGGTCAGACATTACAGCCGGGTCTTTATAAATGGGGAACGGATGTTTTAATTTCAACAAATGTGACTCTTGAAGGTGGGGCAAATGATGTCTGGATTTTCCAGATAGCGGGTGATGTAAATGTTGCTGATGGCAGTAGTATCTTCTTAACTGGCGGTGCAATGGCTAAAAATGTATTTTGGCAAGTTGGCGGCGGTACCGGTGCGATCATTGGTACTACTGCTCACTTCGAAGGTATCATTCTTGCTGAGAAAGGTATTACCGTCAATACTGGCGCATTGATTAACGGGAGATTATTAGCACAAACAGCGGTGACTCTAGATCAAAATGCAGTTACTCAACCTGCTCAGTAAACCTGTGAATTGAGGTGAAATAAGACTTGAAATATTAAAGGCCCTTAGGGGCTTTTCTTATTTATACGCTTTAACCGCACCAGACAATATAGGCCAATAAAATAAGCCAGCCCCACTTAGTTTAAACTAGATAGCTTAAATCATATAGTTAGAGTTAAATTAATTACTTTGTGCGCCATATTACACCGTGGAATATAAAAAGGTGGTTATACCAAGTCTATGACTGAAGCTATTAAGAGTGGCAGTAGCCTGTGAAAATATCTTGCTACGCCAATGTGAAACGGTAGAGCGAATACCGTGACGAGGAGATAAATATGATTGATGGACAAGATATTTTTGATGCTAACATTTTAGTTGTGGATGATATTGACACCAATGTGCTGTTACTTGAGCAAATGCTAAGCGAAAGTGGCTATCAGCAGGTCACCTCAACGATGGATCCTTTTACGGTGGTTGAATTGCATCGGGCTAACCATTACGACTTAATTCTACTCGATCTGCAAATGCCCGGCAGGGATGGTTTTCAGCTAATGGAAGATCTTAAATTAGAACCCGATAACAACTACCTTTCAATTTTGGTGATCACAGCACAAATTGAACAAAAATGGCGGTCATTGGCTGCTGGCGCCAAGGGCTTTATCGGTAAACCATTTAATATTGTTGAAATAGACACATGTATTCGCAATTTACTGATAGAAAATAGCTTAATAAAACAGCATAAAATGTAGGTTCATACAAGTGAATAGACCACAGGCTAGCTTGCAAGACACTTTTATAACAACCGGATTTAAAAACCAAGCGTAAATCCGACGTCGATTATATTCAGTCACTAAATTTCAGGCGCAGCCTTTTGAGACCGCGACAGCAAAAGACCAAACACAGCTAGAGCCGACATTATCAGCAGCGCCTTTTAAAAAGCAGTGACATGATTATTTTATCAACAAGCTACCCATCAATAGGTAGGGCAATGATAATAATGGCTTATGTATGTTAGCTCACAGTGAAGCCAATCAAGAAAGTGTATAAATAGACTTGTACACGGAAGGCAAGCAGATCTAGACACAATGTTCGTTGATTTGCTAAAGACGAAACTTAAGCCTGACTGCGTCCAACAATAAAATTGATATAAATAATTCAGTCCGAATATTTCTGCTGGCCAGTGATCGCAGTGTTTAATTGAGTGGCGTGCAATAACGCGCTTAATAACATGATCACTAACAATTACAGGATAAAACTAATGAAAACCACCCAGACAACAATCAATCGAAGTTTATGGTTGACGACACTATTGATGAGTACTTTACTGCTAGGTTGTCAGAATGATGATGATCCTACATCGCTGCCGCCGGTAGTGACTACCCCAACAGTGACTTCAGTAACCCCCATGGATACATCAACAGCAGTGCAGATTGGCACGTCTGTTAGTGCAACATTCAGTGAAGCGATGGACACTTCAACAATTAATGATGAAAGTTTTGTGCTAAGTGCTGAAACACAGGCGGTAGCCGGTTCGGTGATTGTAGATGCGGCTAGTAATACCGCAACTTTTACACCAACCGTGGCTTTAAGCGCAAGCACAACCTACAAAGTGACCGTTACTTCAGCTGCCACAAGCGTCGCAGGTCAGGCACTGGCAGATGATTTTGTCTGGAGTTTCACTACCGATATAGTCGCAGACACTACCGCGCCAACAATCACTTCTAACCTTCCACTAAACGAAGCCGTTGATGTCGCATTAAACAGCAGTATTAGCGTTAACGCTAGTGAAGCACTTGCTGTGAGTACAATCAATACCACGAGTTTTACCGTAAGTGACGGAACAACAGTGATTACTGGTACTATTACTCAAGAGGGGCTAATGGTGACATTTGTTCCTGCTGAGGAAATGTCGCCTGCAACACTTTATACTGCAACGCTGACGACGGCTATTACCGATCTAGCTGTGCCGGCAAACTCACTTGCTAGCAACTACGTATGGTCTTTTACTACCGCCGCGATTATCGACACTACCGCGCCAACAGTCAGTTCAACCGATCCGATTGATTCGGCAACGGATATTGTTCTTGACACTAAGATCAGCGCCAACTTCAGTGAAGCACTTGATTCAAGCAGCGTTAACACCACCAGCTTCACCGTGAAAAATGGGACAACACCAGTTGCCGGTGTGGTGACGAGTTCAGGGTCTACTGCTACTTTTACACCTAATGACGAGCTGGCCGCCAATACCCTTTATACGGCTACCTTGACCACCGCGATTAATGATCTTGCCATTTCGCCTAATGCCTTGGCAAACGACTATGTCTGGAGTTTCACAAGCGGACGGACTACACCAACTATCACGCTTACCAATCCGCTTGATACTGAAACCGATGTTGCCATCAACCACAGCTTGATCGCTACTTTTAGTGAGTCTATGGATGCTTCAAGCATTGATACTTTAAGCTTTACCCTATCAGCGCCAGGTCCTGTTGCTATTGCAGGTACGATAAGCTTAGAAGCGGAAAGTAACACCGCAATTTTTCAGCCAAACAGTGATTTTAACGCGAATACTCTTTATAGCGCTACTATTACTACTGCGGCGATGAGTTCAACGGGCATGCCATTGTTAAGTGATTATAATTGGAGTTTTACTACCGTGTCGGCACCAGATGTTACTGCGCCGACAGTTACCGCAACCGATCCACTTGATAACGCAATTAATTTTGCACTTAACCGAAATCTGGTGGTTGAATTTAGTGAAGCGCTAGAGCCGTCAAGTGTTAACAGCACAAGTTTTACAATCACGGACGGAGTAACGTTTGTGGCCGGAAGTTTGGTTTATGCAGGCACTTCGGTAACGTTTAATCCGACCGATGATTTAGCCGCGAACACACTTTATACCGCAACGTTGACTACCGCTATTACTGACCTTGCAACCCCTGCTAATCCATTAGCGAGTGATTATATTTGGAGTTTTACTACTAGTGCCGCCGCTGCTCAAGGCCCAGAGCCAGTCGAGCTTAGAACCGCAGGTGATTTTGTTATTCTGACTAAAACAGGCACGACCAATGTGCACTCTTCTGCTATCACTGGCAACATGGGCGCAAGTCCAATCACCGCTGCGGCGATGGACAATGTTTTTTGTACTGAAATAACCGGCACCATTTACGGTTCAAACGCTGCTTATACAGGCAGTGGTGATGTCAGTTGTTTTGCCGGTGCTGCACCCGATAATACCTTAGTGGCTAATGCGGTATTAGATATGGGTACCGCTTATAACGACGCAGCGGGTAGAACATCACCTGACTTTACTGAATTATATGCCGGCGATATCAGTGGTCGAACCTTAATTCCAGGTTTATACAAGTGGGGCACAGGCGTATTAATTTCAACTGATGTCACCCTAACAGGTGGCGCAAATGATGTCTGGATATTCCAAGTATCGGGTGATATTACCCAGGCTGATGCGAGTAGAATTATTCTTTCAGGTGGCGCTCAGGCTAAGAATATTTTCTGGCAGGTTGCTGGTGGTGCTGGTGTAACAATTGGAACCACAGCCCATTTTGAAGGTGTGATTTTGGCGGAAAAGGCAATTGTAGTGAATACTGGCGCTACAGTTAGTGGTCGATTATTAGCTCATACCGCGGTAACGTTAGATCAAAACGCTGTATCGCAACCAACGGAATAAACGTTTTATGCGTAGTGGCTTTACTCACAACAAAATATTTGAACAGCGTTCATCTCAAGAGAAGCCCAGAAATTTAGCGATTTAACTTAAAGACCCTACGGGGTCTTTTTTATTAATAGCCTGTAGGGTTGTGGTTTCATGTATGGTAAGGAGCGATGATGTATCTGGGTAGGGGAATGTCTCAATTTAGCTCAAACCAAGCAAATAAATACAGCCAATACAGCCAATTTATTTAAAAATAGATAAGTCAAAAAGTATCCCGTCATTGAAGCTGAAATTATCCAGACTATATATAATAATGAAAAGTTAACGCTTTATCGCCGTTTTTGTTGTTACTTTATTATGTTTAACAAATAATAATTAATGGCTTATCTGCTCGGTGATGTTATTGTTTTCGCCAATCTGACGGTTGCCATTCGGCGCGGATAGCGACATTAAATCAAACACTGACATCTTCACTTAAAACAACGTCTCCAATAAGTTTGGCATTGGGGACGATAACATTACTGTCAGTTAAACTTGGCGCTAGGTCTGCAAGTTGATAAATCATTTTTTTTATCCTTATTAGCATATATTTCAATATATTATTTTCTTCTCGCTACAGAGCAAACTAGACCTTTGGGCTATAAGCGATAAAGCTATATCGGCTAGCTTATAGCGAAAATAAATAAGCTTGATGTATGAAAATCAAACTAATAGTGGTAAAACATTAGGCTAATTAATCTAATTAATTATAATTTTAACATTCAGTTGAATGAAGTGCCTCACAAGTAAAAACAAGAAAACAAACTATTTACTTCACTTGTGAACCGGTATTTTTATGATGAAATAAAGGTGATTTATGATTATTGGTATACCGAAAGAAACATTGTCAGGTGAAAACCGAGTCGCTAGCGCGCCAACCGCGGTAGTTGCTTTGCTCAAGCTGGGTTTTGAGGTGCAAGTACAAAAAGGCTGTGGTATTAAAGCAAGCTTTACCGATCAAGAGTTTATTGAGGCCGGTGCCAGTGTTGTTACTAAAAAAAATGTTTGGCAGTCTGATATTATTTTTAAAGTAAATCCTCCGAGTATCGAAGAAATAGATTTAATGAAAGCCGGAGCTAACCTGATCAGTTTTATTGCTCCAGCACAAAATGACGATATTTTAGCGGCACTGAAAGATAAAGGTATTACCACCTTAGCGATGGAGATGGTACCAAGAATGACTCGCAGCCAATCAATGGATGCGCTAAGTTCGATGGCGAACATCGCAGGTTATCGTGCGGTTATTGAAGCTACACATCATTTTGGTCGATTTTTAACCGGCCAAATAACTGCAGCGGGTAAAATGCCGCCAGCTAAAGTGATGATTATCGGTGCTGGTGTTGCAGGTCTTGCCGCTATCGGCACAGCCAGTAGTTTGGGCGCTATTGTTCGTGCCTTTGATACTCGCCCTGAAGTGAAAGAACAAATTGAAAGTATGGGCGCTGAGTTTCTTGAGCTTGATTATGAAGAGCCTGAAGATACTGGCTCAGGTGATGGTTATGCAAAAGAAATGAGCAAAGCCTTTATCGACGCAGAAATGGCCTTGTTTGCTGAACAAGCAAAAGACGTTGATATTATTATTACCACTGCGATGATCCCCGGCAAACCTGCACCTAAGCTTATTACCACTGCCATGGTTGAATCAATGAAAACCGGCAGTATTGTGGTCGATTTAGCGGCGGCAGGCGGCGGCAACTGCGAGTTAACTGAGGCTGGCAAAGTTGTTAATGCTAATGGTGTCAAAATTATTGGCTATACCGATCTAGTTTCTCGACTTCCTAATCAATCGTCGCAGTTATATGCCAATAACTTAGTCAGTTTGGCAAAACTACTGTGTAAAGAAAAAAACGGCACCTTCAATATTGATTTTGAAGATGTGGTTATCCGTAATATGACGGTTGTTAAAGACAACGAAATTACCTTTCCGCCACCGCCTATTCAGGTTAGTGCGGCGCCAGTTAAACCTAAAGCTGAACCAGCGAAAACTGTCGAGGTGAAAAAAGACCAGCCGATGAATCAGAGGAAAAAACACGCATTTATGGCTGCAGGTGCTTTGCTTTTTGCGTGGGTTGCTAGTGTGGCGCCGGCTGATTTTCTTTCACACTTCACGGTTTTTGTTTTAGCCTGTGTTATTGGTTACAACGTGGTGTGGAATGTTAGTCACTCACTGCATACCCCGTTGATGAGCGTTACCAACGCTATATCTGGCATTATCGTGGTTGGTGCCGTTTTGCAAGTTGGCAATAGTAACCCGTTAATTCAAGTGCTCGCCGGTGTCGCGATACTTATCGCGACAATCAATATTGTTGGTGGCTTTGTGGTCACTAAACGTATGTTAAAAATGTTTAGAAAATAAGGGCGATGTAATGGAATTTTCTCAAGGTTTAATCAGTGCAGCTTATATTTTAGCCGCGTTATTGTTTATTTTTAGTTTGTCGGGCTTGAGCAAGCAGCAAACAGCAGAAACCGGTAATTGGTACGGTATTGTCGGTATGACTATCGCGCTTATTGCCACCATTGCTGATCCGCGTGTCGACAATGTTTGGATAATTTTAGTGACTATGCTCATTGGTGCAGCTATTGGCCTACAATTGGCGAAAAAAGTTGAAATGACACAAATGCCAGAATTAGTGGCTATTTTGCACAGTTTTGTTGGTTTAGCTGCGGTATTGGTGGGGTTTAATAGCTATTTTGAGATGGATCATTCAGCGATGGCTAACTTTACCGACAGTCAACAAATGGCGACTAATATCCATTTAGTGGAAGTGTTTCTTGGCGTGTTTATTGGTGCGGTAACCTTTACCGGCTCGATTGTTGCCTTTGGTAAGTTACGGGGCATTATTAATTCAGCCGCGTTAATGCTTCCTCATCGCCATAAACTAAATTTAGCCGCCGGTGTTATATCATTCGTCTTGATGGTGCTGTTTGTGCAGCAAGGTGGCGGAGATAGTCTGCTTTATTTAATGGCCTTAATTGCCTTTGTTTTTGGCTGGCACTTAGTGGCATCAATTGGCGGTGCTGATATGCCGGTGGTTGTTTCTATGCTCAATTCCTACTCGGGCTGGGCTGCAGCTGCTGCAGGCTTTATGCTAAATAATGACTTATTAATTGTTACCGGTGCATTAGTTGGCTCATCAGGAGCGATTCTTTCCTACATTATGTGTAAGGCGATGAACCGCTCGTTTATTAGCGTCATTGCTGGTGGTTTCGGTACTGACGTGGTGATCGATACAGATACAGATTATGGTGATCACGTTGAAATTAACGCAGAAGCCGTGGCTGATATGTTAAATGGCGCCAAATCAGTGATTATTACGCCGGGTTACGGCATGGCCGTAGCACAAGCTCAGTACCCCGTTTATAAATTGACACAAACCTTAAAAGATAAAGGTGTAGATGTACGTTTTGCTATTCATCCTGTTGCGGGTCGATTACCAGGTCACATGAACGTGCTATTAGCGGAGGCAAAAGTGCCTTATGATATTGTTTTAGGCATGGAAGAAATCAACGATGACTTTCCTGAAACTGATGTGGTATTGGTCATTGGTGCGAATGATACGGTTAACCCTGCGGCGGCTGAAGATCCCACTAGCCCAATTGCGGGTATGCCGGTATTAGAAGTATGGAAGGCAAAAAATGTTGTGGTGTTTAAACGCTCGATGGCAACAGGGTATGCTGGTGTGCAAAACCCATTGTTTTTCAAAGATAACACGCAAATGTTATTCGGTGATGCTAAAGATTCTGTTGAAGAGATATTTAAAGCGCTCTAGTAGGCTAGCCTAAACTTAAAATGCCGATAATGATTATCGGCATTTTTTTTGTTCGAAATATGATTTTTTCTGATTTTTTATTGTGAGTTAACTTACTAGCAATTTTATTTTCTTTGGCAGCAGATAAAGTTATTTATCTGCTCACCAATTTTGTTAAGCTGTTCAACATCAAAATTATTTAGTTAACCTCAGTTGCGTCATAAGTTATTTTAACTTGAGACGTTATTTATTTGGTCAGTGTTTATAAAGCACATATAGCTGTTTAACTTACGTCCATATTCAATACGACTATTTTATTAATCACAAGGGTGATTTTGCTAGGCGTTAAGTTTGGTGTAGTTTAAGTTATTTGAAAAACGAGCTGAGTTATAACTAACAATTAATCATTCGGAGAAAAATGTGGTAGAAGCCAGTGTAATTGAGCCCAGTATTATAGAGTTATGGGTTGGCACTATTAACGGTTATTTATGGGGCAGTATTTTAATTTACCTGCTTACTGCTTGTGGTATATGGTTTACTATTCGCTTGAAAGGGCTGCAAATTAGACGCTTCTTTCACATGTTTACCATTTTAAAGTCCAGCCGAAAAAGTTCGACTCATGGTATCTCTTCTTTTCAAGCCTTGTGTACGTCGTTGGCGGCGCGTGTTGGTACCGGTAATTTAATGGGGGTGGCGGTTGCTATCTCGTTAGGTGGTGCGGGGGCGGTTTTTTGGATGTGGCTAATTGCCTTAGTCGGCATGGCAACAGCCTTTGCCGAAAGTGCTTTAGGGCAACTTTATAAAGAGCGTGATAGTAATGGCAACTTCCGTGGTGGTCCGGCTTACTATATGAGCAAAGGTTTGAAAAACAAAAAACTCGCCGTGACATTTTCATTATGCTTGTTTTTTGGTTATGGCTTTGTTTTTAGTGCGGTACAAGCGAATTCGATTACCAGTGCATTTAATGGCTCGTATGGTTTTGAGCCCTTTTATACTGGCATTGTTATTACGATTGCTGCGGCTTTTATTGTTTTAGGTGGGCTAAAAAATATTGCCCGTTTTGCTGAGCTAACAGTTCCTTTTATGGGGCTACTTTACATCGTTGTTTGTTTAGTGGTTATTTGGCTCAATATTGAAAAAGTACCTATGGTAATTAATGATATATTTGCCTCGGCATTTGGCTTAAAAGAAGCGGGTAGTGGTTTAGTTGGTGCGGCCATTGTGCAAGGCATTAAACGTGGATTATATTCTAACGAAGCGGGAATGGGCAGTTCTCCCAATGCCGCTGCCGCCGCTGAGCCTTTTCCTCCGCACCCGGTATCTCAGGGTTACATTCAAATGTTAGCGGTATTTTTTGATACTATTGTTATTTGTTCTTGTACAGCTATTTTGATCTTACTCTTTAAAGATACCGGCAGCCAAGCACAAGGTATTCAATTAACGCAACAAGCACTGGCTTATCAAGTTGGGGCTTGGGGCAGTGATTTTATTACTCTGGCGATATTGTTATTCGCTTTTACCTCAATCGTGGCGAATTATGCTTATGCAGATAACAATTTAAAGTATTTAAAATTGGATAATATGCAAGGGCGATGGTTTCTGCGTATTGGCTTTTTATTAATGTTGGTATTTGGTTCGGTAGCGACTTTACCGGAAGTGATTGCGTTAGCTGATTTATCGACAGGCTTAATGACGATTGTTAATGTCAGTGCATTATTCATGCTTTCTGGTGTGGTGGTAAAAATAACTAAAGACTACCATCAGCAGCAAGATAAAGGTTTGTTACCTACCTATCAACCTGATGAAAAAGAGCAGCAAGCGTTTAATTTGACCAAAGGGATTTGGCAGAAAAAATAGCTTGGTGATTTAGCACACATCCTGGTCAGTCTATGAATTGATACTAAACAGCGTATTGAATTATTAGGCTAATATTTAATAGCAACAACTGACAACAAAGCTGCTATAATCCGCGCCTTAATATTTTGGCGCTCAGCTATTTGGCTTAATGCGTTGTTTACGATAATACAGAAATGGTGATGTGATGAGTGTGGATGCAATAGGTTTATCGGCTAGTTTACTAAAAGCGGTAAAAGCATGCGGTTATAAAAATTTAACGCCGATTCAACAACAAGCCATTCCAGTTATTCGTACCGGCGTCGATGTTTTAGCAAGTGCACAAACCGGTACGGGTAAAACTGCGGCATTTACTTTACCGATCCTTGATGGTTTAGCTAAAAAAGTTAAACCTAATGCCGATGGTTTTGATACTACCACGACGGTTAAAGCATTAATTTTAACGCCAACACGTGAGCTAGCAGCGCAAGTTGCTGAGAATGTAAAAACTTATAGTGAGTTTTTACCTTTGCGCTCTGGAGTTGTTTTTGGCGGTGTTAATATGCCACCACAAACAAAAATGCTGAAAGCTGGAGTTGATGTTTTAGTAGCAACACCAGGACGTTTAATTGAGCATCTTGAACAACGTAATTTAGATTTATCGCAAGTACAGTATTTGGTGCTAGATGAAGCCGATCGTATGCTTGATATGGGATTTTATAACGATATTGAGCGTGTTGTTGCCATGATCAAGGCGAAGCATCAAACCTTAATGTTCTCGGCAACATTCTCCAATAAAGTTAAAACCTTAGCTAAAAAAATACTTAAAACGCCAAAAACAATCGAGGTAGCACGTCAAAACTCGACATCGGGTAAAGTAAAACAATCCGTATATTGGGTGTCTGAAACGCGTAAGGCAGAATTATTGTCTGAGCTGATCGGTGTTAATAATTGGCAACAAGTATTAGTTTTTGCCGGCACTAAAGAAAGCGCTAATATTTTAGCAAAAGAATTAAAGCTTGATGGTATAAAAACCGCTTTATGTCATGGTGATAAAACTCAAGGTGCGCGTAATAAAGCGCTAGAGCAATTTGTTGATGGTAGTGTTCGAGTTTTAGTTGCTACCGATGTTGCTGCCCGTGGACTTGATATTGCCAACTTACCTTATGTAGTTAACTTTCATTTACCCTTTCTGGCAGAAGATTATGTTCACCGTATTGGTCGTACGGGTCGTGCGGGTAAGTCAGGCACGGCTATATCATTGGTAAGCCCGAAAGATGAGCAATTCCTTGATAATATAGAAGCACTGATTGAGCGTAAATTTGAGCGCATTATTGTCCCTGGTTATGAATTAGACCGAGCCTTGCCTGGACAATATGACGCGAAAGAAGATGCGCCATTGAAGAAAAGTCGCTATAAAGCGACGCAAGAGAAAAACCAACTGTTAGCGCGTAAAAAAGAAAGCGCAACGCCAGCGGCAAAACGTCGAGCTAAGTCTCAAAAGCAAAAAAATAACAGTGTTGGAAAAAGACGTTAATTACGTTTGACTCTAGTGCTATTAAGTTCAAAAAAATAATTCATAATGTCTGAATACGATAGTTTTATAGAAGTACCTTTTGGAAATAGGCATCAATGCTGGTTCTGTGCTGAGCCAGCAGCGAGTCATTTCACCTTTCCACACCAAGAACATCTCATTTTTGATTGCCCACACCAAAAGTTAACAGTACCAAGCTGTAGCGAATGCTCTGATGCTGCGCTTAAAGCTAAAGTTAGAAATATTTGGCAAGTAGAGCAACATGTCAAAAAATATCTGATGAAAAAATACAAAAAAGATTTAGCGATTGGCTTAAATTGGACACGCGAAGAACTCGCTAACTCGGGTTTTGAGGGCGGCAGTTTCTCAGGCTTTCAAAAAAGTGCTTGGTTTATGTACGAAGTGGCAAAAGGGCGGGTGAATTTCTGTGGTTGGCCACTGGTATTAGACGGTATTGAGATCGAAAAAGACAATATCAGTGATAGTTTCACTTTTGACGGTGTTGCTTACCCGAGTATTGAAGAGGCTATTGAATCTTACAGTGAGAACTTTCGCCTAGATGCAATGTTTTTACGTCAAATATTGGCAAAAATTGGTCAAGAAAAATTTGCCCAAGCGGTAAGAGTTTGCCGCTTGTACATTGCCGCTACACCTGCTGAGAAATCACGAGCGTTACGTGACTTCTAAAGTCAGCACTTTAACTGGAGTGTTGTGAAACGACGCTCAACTTGCGTGGAATGTTCATTTTTTGTGAATATAGTGCCGTGTCTGCACGTTCAAAAAAACTTATCGCATTGTCAGCTTTATTCATAAATGCTAAGCCTAAGCTACTGGTAACGTTATATTTTGCTAATAATGCATCATGTGCCATTGCTTGATAAATTCGCTGCTCTATTACCGTTAATGATTGTTGAGAAGCATCGGCAATAATAATAGCGAACTCATCGCCACCAAAGCGAAAAATACAGTCAGTGTCTCGGACACTTTGACGTAATGCCTGGGCAAAATGTACTAGAACGTTATCGCCGATAATGTGACCAAAAGAATCGTTAATGGCTTTAAACTTATTCAAATCGCAAAGAATTAAGCCAACACGCGAATGTCGACGCGCTGCTTGAGCCATAGTGCGTTTAATTTGTTCGTCAAAACTTCGACGGTTACCTAACTGTGTTAAGCCGTCTTGCATGGCTAGTTGCATCGCTTGATGATACTTAACCGCATTGTTTAGCGGGTTAATCAGTAGTTGATGCAGTTCATTGAGTATTTCATAGTTAGTAATACTTATCGGCATATTGACAGCATAGGTGAGCATGCCAAAAAAATGTCCATTAAGTTTTAATTCAAATTGACGTTCAGCTTTTGCCTGTCGACTACCGCGAGCCGTAGCGCTTACATCGGTATGTTTAAAATAAATACCAGTAAAATCAAGATACTTTGCTACTTCAATTGCAAAAATATCGATCAGTTTTTTTACCTCTAATGTTGTTTGTAATTGTTCGAGCAAGGCTAGATTACGCTGGCTTTGCTGCTCATTATGTTGAAATAATGTAAAGGCATTGAATTTGGAGTTAGGATGGTTAACAACATTGACAGTTCGCATGATTTTTTCCTAGCTATTTTGACGTTAAAGCTTTCTTGGTTTACCTAAAGCAAAAAGCATACCTAGTCGACTAATTAATAAGGTTTTTATGGATGATTTTAATAAAAAGTTATTTTTCGACTAATATTCGTCTCGTTACGTTGTTTTTTTAGTTACATAAGCCGTAAGTAGATATTTGTTAAGTAACCGTTTTTAAGTATGTTTTTCTACTAGTTAAGGAAAATAATTTAGACAAGACGGCTACTGCAAGGCTACACTTAAAGTGACTCCGTTTATTTCTTAATAAGCGTATTAGCTAATCATCGTCTGTAATTACCCGTTTTACCATCTTGTAAGGAACACATGTGACAAGTCATCTTGAATTACTCGCTATATTGTCCAGTGCCGTTTTAATTGTTTGGCTTTTCCGTCGTTTGCAATTGCCAGCGATATTGGCTTATTTAGTGGCAGGAGTGTTAGTGGGCGAGCATGGCTTAGCTTTAGCTCAAGAGCATGTGGATTATGATCATTTTGCTGAACTGGGTATTGTTTTTTTACTTTTCACCCTCGGACTTGAATTTTCATTGCCTAAGCTTGTGGCAATGCGGCATTTAGTGGTTACCGTCGGCAGTTTACAAGTCGGTATTTCCCTCGTGCTTTTTATGCTCGTTGCGATGTTATTAGGGCAGAGCTTTGCTGCAGCAATAACTATTGGTGGCATTTTGGCACTTTCTTCTACCGCCATTGTTATACGGCAACTCAGTGAAAGTGGCGGCATGAAGAAAAAATCCGGCCAGCTCTCTGTTGCGGTCTTGTTATTTCAAGATGTTGCGGTAGTACCACTATTAATCGTTATCCCTTTACTTGCCCAAGGCGGAGATTCATCTTTTATTTTAGCGCTGCTCTTTGCTTTGGTGAAAGGGGTGTTTGTTGTTTCACTTTTACTACTGGCAGGTAAATGGCTATTACCTAGGTTATTTAACTTAGTGGCACAAGTGAGAACTGATGAACTATTTGTTTTAACAACATTATTAGTAACTTTAGTGGCGTCAGCGTTAACACAATGGTTTGGCCTTTCGATGGCATTAGGTGCCTTTTTAGCCGGTATGATGTTGGGTGAAAGCCAGTATAAGCATCAGCTTGAAGCCGATATTAGGCCCTATCGAGATATTTTATTGGGTTTGTTTTTTGTTACTGTTGGTATGAAGCTTAATATTGGAGTGGTGTTTTCATCGCCTTTGATAATTATTTCTTTACTAGTATGTTTTATGGTCGTGAAAGTATTGGTTATCACGTTGTTGGCGAAGCGAGCCGGAGAGTCACCCAAAGATGCTTGGGCTGCAGGTATTATGTTAGCGCAAATGGGTGAGTTTGGTTTTGTACTTATTGCTTTAGCTAGCCAAGTTGAAATTTTACCTGAGACTACGGCGTCAATCCTGTTGGGAACTGGCGTACTGAGTATGGCGATAACGCCTTATATGATTAGTCATGCCCGCAGCTGGGGCTTGTGGCTTAGCCGAGAAGAAATTATCGATACCCAAGGTCTCGATCAGTTACCGAACAGCACATCATTAAGTGATCACGTTATTATTTGTGGTTTTGGCCGGATTGGCCAAACTGTCAGTCGATTTTTAAAACAAGAGTCAATCGATTTTGTCGCTATCGATATCGACCCATTACGAACAACTAAAGCACGCGAAGCCGGTGAAAATGTACTTTTTGGCTCATCACGGCAAGCAGAGTTGCTTCATGCAGCGCATTTATCACAAGCGAAACTCGTGGTCATTGCTTTCGGCGAAGATAAGCAGTCACTTGATGTTATTCAGAAGGTACGCTCTTTATCCCCAGATGTGCCTATTTTAGTTAGGACGCGTAATGATGATCAGTTAGACGAGTTGCATGCTGCAGGTGCCAATGAAGTAGTGCCTGAGAGCTTAGAAGGGAGTTTAATGCTTGTATCGCAAGTATTGTCGTTAACCGGGGTGCCTTTTTCGAGAATAGTTCGCCGTGTGCAAAAAGAGCGAAAAAATCACTACAATCATTTACATGGCTTTTTTCAAGGTGAACATACCGATATGAGTCCTGAAGCTATTGACCGTATTGAATTTGCTCATGCTATTATTTTATCAGAGCAATCTTTTGCTAATGGTTATTCAATTGGCTCATTAAAACTTGATGAACGCCGAGTCGTTGTTGTCGCATTAAGACGAGATGATATTGAAACTGAAGAGCCTGACAGTAGTACTATCCTAAAACCACAAGACACCTTGATTGTACGTGGTAAGCCAAGACGAGTAGAGCGCGCAGAGCGTTTTGTGCAAGAAGGCCATTAATATCTATACAATCAGAACAGTATTTTTTATATTATCAGGTCGAAGAGGTAATCAGCGCGCTAATTGACCTTTTCCTGATGTAACTCAGATATCGAGAAATTGACGGATTTTATTTTCTTGCTCAAGTGCATCATTGAAGCCAAGGTTTATCAATTCTTTACAGTAATTTTTTTCAAACAGTAAATAGCTCAGTAAACTCGATTCGGCATCATTACTAATACCAATACCACGGAGAAGTAATCGGATTGGCAGTGGTAATCTGTCATAATACTTAACGGCAATGCTATTAAAGTTGTGACTGGGGTTGAGCAAATAAGAATCGATATTTTTTAAACCTGTGGTATTTTTTTTATTCTCATCAGGAATTAACGATAAGGTATGATTAACTCGCTCCATACGTTCAATATCACTTTGTAAGGTATCAGAGAAAACCGAATCCAGTAAATGGCCAGCAATGGAGGCTGTTGTCGGGGGATGAGGATTGTTTTCTACTGCATGAATAGGATCTTTAGGTTGCTCAACACCGACAATAAATATTTTTTCCGCTCCTAAATGAATCGCAGGACTTAAAGGAGATAACTGATGAACAGAGCCATCACCTAAGTGGTTACGTCTTATTTTTACCGACGGAAACACTAACGGAATAGCCGCTGATGCCATTAGATGTTGACTATTTAGCTGTGTTGGCTCACCACGACGCTTAGATCTAAACCAAGGGGAAATAGACTCCTCAGATTGAAAGAAACTAATAGAGTCGCCACTGGTATAGCTTGAAGCTGTTACGGATACTGCGGATAGGTAGCCGCGCCGAATATTGGTATCGATGCGATTAAAATCGACTACAGTCTCTAATAGTTGTTTAAGTGGCGCATTGTTTAATAAACTTCTCGCACTCTTATTCGCATAATCGGCTTGAAAACCGCCGAGTAAGCCCGCAATCAAATGGCTAGATACACGTATGGCATCACTGTGATAAATACGGCCAGGGTCGAGGTTTTTCCATACCCATTCTAATTTTTTAACCGCCAATTGAAAACATGAAGCATAACAAGCTAATGCGGTTGAGTTGATAGCGCCAGCTGAAGTACCACAAATAATGGGAAAAGGCACACCGTGGTTACGTGGCATAAACTTAGCTATCGCAGATAAAACCCCGACCTGATAGGCTGCGCGCGCGCCACCACCAGTTAATACGAGGGCATTATTACTGTTAATATAGCTGCGTTTATTTGTCATTAAGTGAACCAAGTGGATTAAATTTTTGTTGTTGGGCGTGATTTTAATCAGTTTTCGATAGGGTAGCTAGTTGAAATGAAAAAATTTTGGTTGTTATAGTAAATAGTGAGAAAAAAAGGCCAGCTAATGCTGGCCTTTTTAATGACATAAGAATTATTAACTAGTAAAACATTGAACTTACACTAAGTATAAACGCCTACTGGAAAATAAAGTTCTAGCTGCTAACGCGTTCGTTTGCAGCGTCGATTAATGGTTGCGATCCATTTTGAATAAGTGCCAAGTTAGCTGAAACGGTTTTCTTTGGTAATTTACTAATCATCAAAGAGCCGGTTTCAATTGAACCTCTAGTAGCAGCAAATTCTAACAAGTTTTGCCCATTACACTGAATACCATCAAAGATATTACGAATTTTTAATTTATTCGACTTTAAGAATGAACGCATACGCTTCTTGTCGTCAGCGGCAACATACTCACATACACTTTGTGCAATGTCAGCGGCTTGCGCTTTCGGCGCGGTTACAATAGACGTCATAGTTAAAGCAGTAATGGTAGTAACTAGTAATAATTTTTTCATTTTAATAACCTTTTATAATGCAATTAGAGTTAGTAAAAGAAAAAACCACAGGATGTACCTAATAACACGGTAACTCCGCTGTCATAGATAAATATAGTAGTATATAAACCCTTAGACCGGTGGTTTTGCGTAACACGTTTTCGCGTGTCTTGCCTTTTCTTTGTCAATTCCAGTATTACCAAAACTGTGGTAAATTGCAACCCATTTGTGATTAAACGTAAAATACAGAGACAAGAACTGTAAATAAAAGCATTAAAAAACAATGATTTGATTGATGTGTTACCGGTTTTGTTTGGGGTGCCCATAAGTCATTTAAAAGGTGATAGTGGCAGGGATGTAAAATATAAATGACAAAAAGGGGCTGGGCCCCTTAAGTTAATTATATCACTTAAAAACTTGGAAAAATTTAGAAGGTCATTTCTGGTATTTCACCTTCAATAACTAATTCACCTTCTGTTAATGCTATAATTTCTTCTACCGATACACCTGGAGCACGTTCGAGTAAGTAAAATTTACCGTTTTTGATTTCGATAAAGGCCAAATCAGTTAATACTTTTTTAATGCAGCCTTTGCCAGTTAAAGGTAAAGTGCAATCACTGAGTAACTTAGAGACACCGTGTTTAGATGCATGGGTCATGGTCACGATAATATTATCAGCACCGGCCACTAAATCCATGGCTCCGCCCATGCCTTTAATGAGCTTACCCGGGATCATATATGATGCAATGTTACCGTTAACATCGACTTCAAAAGCACCTAATACCGTTAAATCAACATGACCGCCACGGATCATGGCAAAAGACTCAGCTGAGTCAAAAATTGACGCGCCAGTTGCCATTGTAACGGTTTGTTTGCCAGCGTTGATTAAGTCAGCATCAATTTCAGCTTCAGTAGGGAATTGTCCCATGCCGAGCAGGCCATTTTCTGATTGCAACATCACTTCCATACCTTTAGGCACGTAATTCGCTACTAAGGTTGGAATACCGATACCTAAATTAACGTAGTAACCATCTTGCAGTTCTTGTGCAACGCGTTGTGCTAGTTGTTCTCTTGATAAAGCCATAAATTACTCCTTTTGCCTATGCGTCGCTGCGAACAGTGCGCTGCTCAATGCGTTTTTCAAATGTGCCTAAAATTAAGCGGTTTACATAAATACCCGGGGTATGAATGTGATCAGGGTCTAACTCACCTGGCTCAACAATTTCTTCGACTTCTACCACGGTAATTTTACCGGCCGTTGCAGCTAACGGGTTAAAGTTACGCGCCGTTTTTCTAAACACTAAATTACCGTAACGGTCGGCTTTCCATGCTTTGACAATGGCAAAGTCGCCTTTAATTGCTGGCTCTAAAATGTAATGTCTACCATCGAATTCACGCTCTTCTTTACCTTCAGCAACGGGGGTGCCGTAACCTGTGGCAGTATAGAAAGCAGGAATTCCAGCACCACCAGCACGCATTTTTTCGGCTAATGTACCTTGAGGGGTTAATTCAACTTCAAGTTCACCGTTCATCATTTGACGTTCGAATTCTGCATTTTCGCCAACATACGAGGCAATGATTTTTTTGATTTGACGATCAGGAAGTAGAATACCTAGGCCGAAATCATCAACGCCACAGTTATTTGAAACTACAGTTAAGCCTTTAGTGCCTTTACGTTTAATTTCACTAATTAAGTTTTCTGGAATGCCACATAATCCAAAACCACCAGCAATTACCGTCATATTGTCTTCAAGACCCGCCATCGCTTCTTCATAGCTTGACACTACCTTGTCAAATCCTGCCATTGTTTATTCCTCATTGATAAGTTTTTATTGTTACTTTTAGCGCTACTTTAATAGCTACTTTTATTTTTACTTATGTTTTTATATCAGAGCTTAGCGATATCGCTAAGCTCCGTTTTTAATTTAATCTATTTAGCACGGTATGCCGTTGACACTTTCGATACTGGCGCTTTACCCAATTTGTCACTAATAAACCAACCTGCGGCCAATAGCTTGTCAAAATCAATACCGGTATCTATACCTAAACCATTAAGCAGATATAAAACGTCTTCGGTGGCAACATTACCTGATGCACCTTTAGCATATGGGCATCCACCTAAACCTGCAATAGCACTATCGACCACCATAACACCGGCTTGTAATGCCGTGTAAATGTTTGTTAACGCTTGGCCATACGTATCGTGAAAGTGTACCGCTAATTTATTCATCGGCACACGTGTGTTTACCGCTTGGATCATTTTAGCTACGCTCGTCGGAGTGCCAACACCAATCGTGTCACCTAACGATATTTCGTAACAGCCCATGTTGTAGAGTTTCTCTGCAACCATAGCCACTTGCTCAGGTTCAATAAAACCATCATATGGACAACCAACAACGCATGAAACATAACCGCGTACCCGAATGTTTGCTGCTTTTGCTGCCTGCATTATCGGTTCAAAGCGTTGTAAGCTTTCTTCGATTGAACAATTAATATTTTTCTGACTGAAAGCTTCGGATGCGGCGCCAAAAATTGCAACTTCATTGACATTAACTGCCATTGCCGCCTCAAAGCCTTTCATATTAGGAGTTAATGCTGCGTACGTAACACCTTCTTTGCGTTTAATACCATTGAAAACATCGCTAGACGTAGCCATTTGTGGCACCCATTTAGGTGAAACAAAGCTACCGCTTTCAATATAGTTGACACCAGCATCAGCCAGCTGCTCAATTAAAGCTATTTTGTCTTCAGCACTAATCTGTACTTTCTCGTTTTGCAGGCCATCCCGTGGTCCTACTTCAACAATTTTTACCTGAGTAGGCAATAAAGAGTTTGCTAGGTTAGTCATTATGCTTCCTCGGCACTAAAGGCAATTAATTCAGCACCACCGTCAACCATATCACCTTCGTTATAGTAAATTGTATCGACAACGCCATTACTTGGCGCACGAATAGTGTGCTCCATTTTCATCGCTTCCATGATCATCAGCGGTTGATCTGCAGTGACGGTATCGCCTGCCTTGACTAATACCGCGACCATAGTGCCGTTCATTGGTGCGACTAAACCGCCATGATTATCATCGCTACTGTTGTCACCACAATCAGGTAAAATATGCGTGAAGTTAAAAACACCATTTTGATGATAAAGGCTAATTTGTGTGCCATTTTTTGCGATGGTTGCATGACTGCGGTAACCGTCAATGCTGACATATAAGGTATCTTTATCGATGCGACCTTGGCAATCTACCGTTTGTCCATCAACAGTGATCAAATAGTAACTGCCGCTACCTTGACGCTTTTGCTCGACAATAATTGGATATTCGCTGCCATTATGCGCCAATACCATATGATGAATGCTGGCCTCGTTTAAGCGCCAAGCATTAGTCATGTTCCAAGGTGAAAACGGGTCATTATTTTTCGCCGCGTTAAGCTGTGCTTGATGTGCTTGCGACAATACTAAATATAATGCTGCCATTGGTAACTCGCCAGCTAACACTTGTTCACTTTCATGGAAAATAATCGCTTGGTTTTTCTCAATAAAACCGGTGTCGATATCGGCGTTAACAAACGGCGCCGAGGTCGCCAAGTTGTAGAGAAAATCAATGTTGGTGGTAACACCACTGATACGATATTCAGATAACGCTTTTGCCATGCGCTGCAAAGCTTTTTCACGGTTTTCATCCCAAACAATTAACTTAGCAATCATCGGATCGTAAAACACGCTCACTTCGTCGCCTTGGCGAACACCAGTATCAACACGAACAAACTCACTTTCTACCGGCGGTTGTAAGAAATCTAAGGTACCGGTTGCAGGTAAAAAGTCATTATTTGGGTCTTCAGCATAAATGCGAGCTTCAAACGCATGACCAGTAATTTTTAGTTCATGTTGTGCTTTAGGTAAAACTTCACCAGCAGCTACGCGTAGTTGCCATTCAACCAAGTCTTGGCCAGTAATTAATTCAGTAACAGGGTGTTCTACTTGTAGACGGGTGTTCATTTCCATAAAGTAAAATGAGCCGTCAATATCAAGTAAAAATTCAACCGTACCTGCACCTTGATAACCAATGGCTTGAGCAGATTTTATCGCGGACTCACCCATTTTAGCGCGAAGTTCTTCACTCATGCTAAAGGCTGGAGCTTCTTCAATTACCTTTTGATGACGGCGTTGTACAGAACAATCGCGCTCAAAAAGGTAAACGGCATTTTGGTGATTATCGCAAAATACTTGAATTTCAACATGGCGTGGTTGTGTTAAGTACTTTTCAACCAACATAGTATCGTCGCCGAATGAAGATTTAGCTTCACGTTTAGCCGCAGCGAAGCCTTCCGAAAATTCATCCTCACTCCATACTTGACGCATACCTTTACCACCGCCACCAGCGGTCGCTTTTAGTAAAACTGGGTAACCCATATCGTCAGCAGCTTTTTTAATAACGGCTTCTGATTGGTCATCACCGTGGTAGCCAGGCACAAGGGGTACTTGAGCAGCTTCCATTATGTTCTTAGCAGCAGATTTTGAGCCCATGGCTTCAATTGCGGCAACTGGAGGACCAATAAAGGTAATACCTTCAGCCGCACACATGCGACAGAAACCGGCATTTTCTGAAAGAAAACCGTAACCTGGATGAATAGCCTGTGCGCCTGTACGTTTAGCCGCTTCGATGACTTTTTCAGATAACAAGTAACTTTCACGAGAAGGCGAGCCGCCAATATGAATAGCTTCATCAGCCATATTGACATGTAAAGCGTCAGCATCAGCATCAGAATAAACAGCGACAGTTAAAATGCCCATTTTACGAGCCGTTTTAATAACACGACAAGCAATTTCGCCGCGGTTGGCAATTAGTATTTTAGTAAACATGAGTTTATCCTTCGCCTTTATTTAATAATTTTTTTTGTGAAACGTTTTGTGGCGTTAATGCAGCTTGCCAAGTAGGTTGGCGTTTCTCGAAAAATGCCGTTAAGCCTTCTTGACCTTCGCTTGATACGCGGATTGCCGCAATACGTTCACTGGTCATATCAATCAGTGTTTCATCGATATCTTGATAAGCGACATCAAGTGCTAATTGCTTAGCTTGGCGCACCGCTAACGGGCCATTTGCGAGTAATGTTTGTGTCATTTTCTCCACTGCAGCGTCCAAGTCTGCCACTGGTAGTATTTCGTCAACTAACCCTAACTGTTGGGCTTTATCAGCAAAGAATCGCTCAGCAGTTTGGAAATAACGTCGACTGGCTTTTTGACCAATGGCATTCACTACATACGGGCTAATGGTGGCTGGAATTAACCCTAATTTAACTTCACTTAAACAAAAGCTAGCTTTTTCGCTGGCCAATACAATGTCACAACAACTGGCTAAACCGACTGCACCACCAAACGCTGCACCTTGTACTTTGGCTATGGTAGGTTGTGGTAAAAAGTTAAGATTTTTTAACATTTGGGCGAGCGCGTTTGCATCAGATAAATTCTCTTGATAAGAATAAGAGGCCATACGCTTCATCCAGCCTAAATCAGCACCAGCAGAGAAGCTTTTTCCGGTTGACGCAAGCACCATCACCTTGATGTCATCACATTGAGCAATATCATTAAATAGCTGACTTAAGGCAGCAATAATCGTGTCATCAAAGGCATTATGCTTATCAGGGTTGTTCATGGTAACGGTTGCTACGCCGTTACTATCAACATCAAACAAGACTTTTTCGCTTGGACTTTTTATATGTCTGGGTGTAAACATCGTCAACTTACCTCTACATTCTAAACAGACCAAACTTGGTCTCTTCAATCGGTTTGTTTAATGATGCCGAAATAGCTAAGCCAAGCACTTGACGTGTATCTGCGGGGTCAATTACGCCATCATCCCATAAACGGGCTGAAGCATAATAAGGGTGACCTTGATGTTCGTAGTCATCAATAATCGGTTGTTTAAAGTCAGCTTCTTCTTGCTCGCTCCATTGCTCACCACGTTTTTCTTTTTGGTCACGTTTTACTTGTGCTAATACGCCGGCGGCTTGTTCGCCACCCATCACAGAGATACGTGAATTTGGCCACATAAATAAGAAGCGAGGATCATAAGCTCGACCACACATGCCGTAGTTACCGGCACCAAAGCTACCACCAATTAAAATAGTGAATTTTGGTACTTGTGCGGTGGCAACCGCAGTGACCATTTTAGCGCCGTGTTTTGCGATACCACCGGCTTCATATTGTTGACCGACCATAAAACCGGTGATGTTTTGTAAAAATACCAGTGGAATTTTTCGTTGTGCACAAAGTTCGATAAAATGAGCGCCTTTTTGCGCTGATTCACCGAATAATATCCCATTGTTAGCAACAATACCGACAGGGTAACCGTAGATATGTGCAAAACCACAGACTAAAGTTGTGCCGTATAAGGCTTTAAATTCGTCGAATTCACTGCCATCAACCACGCGAGCGATAATTTCACGCACATCGAAAGGCTGACGAGCGTCTTTTGGTACGATACCGTAAACTTCTTCTGTGGCATATGTAGGCTCAGCCACTGCTTTAATGGCCATTTGCACTGGCTTAACACGATTTAAATTACCAATCGCACTACGCGCAATTTCTAATGCATGGTGATCATTTTGTGCCATGTGATCAGCCACACCAGAGGTGCGACAATGTACGTCTGCGCCGCCTAAATCTTCAGCACTCACCACTTCACCGGTCGCGGCTTTAACTAATGGCGGGCCTGCAAGGAAGATAGTGCCTTGTTCTTTAACAATAATTGATTCATCGGCCATGGCAGGAACGTAAGCGCCACCTGCGGTACATGAGCCCATAACAACCGCTATTTGCGGAATGCTTTGCGCTGACATATTGGCTTGATTGAAAAAAATACGACCAAAATGTTCTCTATCAGGAAAAACATCGTCTTGATTCGGAAGATTGGCACCGCCTGAATCAACTAAGTAGATACAAGGTAAGTTGTTTTCTTGCGCGATGGTTTGGGCACGTAAATGCTTTTTAACGGTAAGTGGATAATAAGTACCACCTTTAACGGTCGCATCGTTAGCAACAATAATACATTCTTGGCCACCTACGCGGCCAATACCGGTGATAATACCGGCGGCAGGAACGTTATCGTCATATACCTCATAAGCGGCTAATTGTGATAACTCTAGAAATGCAGAGCCAGAGTCGAGTAGGGCATAAACACGATCTCTTGGCAGTAACTTGCCGCGCGATAAGTGACGTTCGCGACTGCGCTCACCGCCACCAAGCTTTATTTCTTCGAGTTTAACTTTTAAGTCATCAACTTGCAGTTGCATATGAGCAGCATTTTCGATGAACTCAGGGCTGCGGGGATTAATTTTCGATATTATCTTAGCCACGGTATAACCTTCTGTTTGTTGTACTTTTACTTCGTTAGCGTCTTTGAGTTAACAATGCACATTGATATTGTTCGATTGCACTACTTACGTGTTGTTAATCGTTTTCAATAGTAATAGTCACTGGGGGTAATCTTTATGATCGTTACCTTTGAATCATTCGACTTTTCTCGAAGCCAATGGCGCGCGTTCAAGGAAAAAATACTAAGCATAGTTGCCTATGTGTATTTATGACGAAGAAATCGCGCTCATTGGCAATGAGAGAAAGTTAAATTAAACTGATTCGTTAAATAGTTCACGACCTATCAGCATACGACGAATTTCTGAGGTACCGGCACCAATTTCATATAACTTAGCATCACGTAATAAACGGCCCGCAGGAAATTCGTTGATATAACCGTTACCGCCAAGTAACTGAATCGCATCTAGTGCCATTTTTGTTGCAAGTTCTGCTGAATATAAAATAACACCGGCGGCATCTTTACGCGTGGTTTCACCGCGATCGGCTGCCATGGCACATAAATAAGCATAAGATTTTGCTGCATTCATTTGCGTGTACATATCAGCAACTTTACCTTGAATTAATTGAAATTCGCCAATAGCTTGACCAAATTGCTTTCTGTCGTGAATGTAGGGCACAACTAAATCCATACAGGCATCCATAATGCCTAACGGACCGCCGGTTAGCACTAAACGTTCGTAATCTAAACCAGACATTAATACGCGAACACCTTTGCCTTCTTCACCTAAAATATTTGCGGCAGGTACTTCACAATCTTGGAAAACTAATTCACAAGTATTAGAGCCACGCATCCCTAATTTGTCGAGTTTTTGATGACGAGAAAAACCAGGGTAATCGCGTTCAACGATAAAGGCAGTAATACCTTTAGAGCCAGCACTGGTATCGGTTTTGGCATAGATAATAAATACGTTGGCGTCAGGACCATTGGTGATCCACATTTTGTTGCCATTAAGAATGTATTTGTCGCCCTGTTTTTTAGCCGAAAGCTTCATGCTAACAACATCAGAACCGGCATTTGGCTCAGACATCGCCAATGCACCAATATGTTCGCCCGTACAAAGCTTTGGTAAGTATTTAGCTTTTTGTTCATGGCTACCATTTTTGTTTAACTGGTTTAAACATAGGTTAGACATAGCACCGTAACTTAAGCCTACAGAGGCAGATGCACGTGAAATTTCTTGCATAGCAACCATATGCTCTAAGTAACCTAAACCAGAACCACCATATTGTTCATCTACTGTCATACCTAATAAACCTAAGTCGCCAAACTTGCGCCATAAGTCGTTAGGAAATTCATTATCAATATCTATTTGTGCTGCACGCGGCGCAATTTCGTCACGAGCAAATGCGTTGACGGTATCGCGGATCATGTCAACCGTTTCGCCTAAGTTAAAATTCATTGATGAGAAAGTAGAAATCATAGTAGTACCTTTAATAATTATTGGTCGTGTTAACGCGTTTACTTCAATGCGTTAGCTGTTAATTTTTTATTCATTGTTTATGTATCGATAGACGCCAATGCGTTTTGACAGTTCTTTTCTAAGCCCGTCAACTCAATCAATACCGCTTGTATATCTTCTAGTTGCTGATTTAAATCATTTTTCTTAGTAGAAATTAAATCCATAATGGTTTTCAATTGTGTCGCACTTGATTTGTCAGCATCATAAAGTTCAAACAAACGACCGGTTTCTGCTAATGAAAACCCTAAGCGTTTACCACGCAGAATTAACTTTAGTCGAACTCTGTCTCTTTGGTTATAAATTCTTGTTTGACCTTTACGAGTTGGCAGTATCAAGCCTTGATCTTCATAAAAACGTATACTGCGGGTAGTAATGTCAAATTCTCGGGCTAATTCGCCAATAGAGTAGGTGACTGGATTCTTATTGCTCATTGTTATCACTCACAGTTAACTCGCTTTTTCATCTATTGGATACCTTACAATAAGTTTACGTTAACGTAAAGTGCCAGTGCGAGGTTATGTCATTTTCAAATAACTGAGTCATACGTGAAGAGTTAATTGCTTATGCTGCTGTAAAGAATGGTGGTCAATTTAGCGAAAAATTTATCTTGTAAGACTAAAGAACCATAAAGTTTACGTTGGCGTAAAGCAAAATATGGGGTAATCTGTTGCGCAATTCTTATCGATGTTTGTCTTCATTTATCTAACAAATATCGAGTTATGTCGAACAACACATTGTCGGAGAGCCTTATGTCAACTCAAGATCCTATCGTTATTGTTGCTGCTAAACGTACCCCTATGGGTGGTTTTATGGGCGGTTTATCAGCAGTTAGTGCTACCACTTTAGGGGCCACGGCTATTCGTGGTGCTATGCAAGCGGCAAATTTATCCAATGATCAAGTAGATGAAGTGATCATGGGTTGTGTATTGCCTGCTGGCTTAAAGCAAGCACCTGCACGCCAAGCTGCATTAGAAGCCGACTTAGATCTTTCTACGGCTTGTACCACAATTAATAAAGTTTGTGGCTCAGGTATGAAAGCGGCAATGCAAGCACATGATGCATTATTAGCAGGTTCAATTGATATCGCTATTGCTGGTGGCATGGAAAGTATGACCAATGCGCCGCATTTATTACCTAAAGGGCGTTCAGGTATTAAAATGGGGCACGGTCAAGTACTTGATCATATGATGACAGATGGTCTTGAAAATGCTTATGACGGTGTTGCCATGGGTTGTTTCGCACAAGAAACTGCTGATCAGTCAGCATTTAGCCGTGAAGATATGGATGCTTACGCGATTCGTTCTTTAGAACGTGCCAATGCCGCGATAGCTAGTGGTGCATTCGTTAATGAGATAGCGCCAGTAACGATTAAATCTCGTCGTGGTGATTCGGTTTTCGATATTGATGAGCAGCCAGGTAATGCACGTCCGGATAAAATTCCTAGCTTGCGTCCAGCCTTTAAAAAAGACGGTACTATTACTGCCGCTAACTCAAGCTCAATCTCTGATGGCGCCGCGGCATTAGTTATGATGAAGTTATCAGAAGCAAAAAAACGTGGTTTAACACCACTCTGTAAAATTGTTGCACATGCAACTAATTCGCAAAAACCTGCAGAATTTACCGTCGCCCCAGTAGGCGCTATGCAAAAAGTTTTAGCGAAAGCTAACTGGACAGCAGCAGACGTTGATTTATTTGAAATCAACGAAGCCTTTGCCATGGTAACTATGTTAGGTATTAAAGCATTAGACTTAGATGTTGAAAAAGTGAATGTTAACGGTGGTGCTTGTGCACTAGGTCATCCGTTAGGTGCTAGTGGCGCACGTATTATGGTGACATTAATTCACGCCTTGAAGAATAGAGGCTTAAGTAAAGGCCTAGCATCGTTATGTATTGGTGGTGGTGAAGCGACGGCGATCGCAATTGAAATGATGTAAGACAATCATTTAAGTTGAAGCCCACAATGATGTGGGCTTTTTTGATCCAAGCGTTTAAAGGGGTATTGTGCTTGTTATATCAACGCTCAATTTATGCTTATTTAGAGTATTAGAGAACCGGAGTAATATTGAACTATGTATATTGGAAAATGTTTGTGTGGTGAAATCGAAATAAAAATCACAGGTGAAATCAGCGATATTATTCACTGCCATTGTTCTTTATGTAGAAAAAATAGTGGAACTGCCTTTGCAACTAATGGGTTCATCAATGTGACTGATTTTGAAATTACATTAGGTAAAGATAATTTAAGTCAATTCTCTTTCAAACCGGGTAGAAATCGACACTTTTGTGCTCGCTGCGGTTCACCTGTTTATAGTTCTAATGAACAAGATCCCTCTCGTTACCGGATAAGACTGGGAATTTTAGATTCTGATATTATTGAACGACCTATTTCTCATAACTTTGTTTCGTCAAAAGCAAACTGGGAAGAATTAGATGCTAAGTTACCAAAGTATGATTTATTTGAGCCTAATCGGAAGTAATCATCTAGCCAAGAAATACAAAAATTTTGTTTTTTATCTTATTGATTTTAATCTATAAATTTTTTATTAAAGGGTAGGTGTTTAGTTAATATTGGTTAAGATCGTCTAAAATATAGGTGGTTCTCTTTTTACTTCATTATTAAAATCTGAAGTTTATTTGTACCAGTCGATCCATAATAATTTGATTTTAAAGTTGTTATTTAGGTGCTAGATTTTCTTAATTTGGCTTACCGTATACTAACCCATTTATATAGTCACAATGCGTAAACAAGGATGATAGTATGATGTTTAAAAATGCTTTTGTAGCAACGCTTGCTGCACTTTTTACGGCTAGCGTACAAGCAGATACTGTAGGTTTATATCTAGGCGGCCAAATCTGGCAAAGTGAATTCACTGGAGGGTTTGGTAAAGAAAGTGCACTAATTGATTTTAACTATAAAAATGAACAACAAAGTAGTTTCTTTGTTGCCGTTGAGCACCCTTTTCCTTTGCTACCAAATTTACGCATTTCGTATACTAATTTTGATACCAGCAGCCAAACTAATTCAACGAAAGAGTTCAGCTTCACTGAAGGTACGTCTCAAATCGTTCATGAAACTCGTATTGATAGCGATGTTGAGACCCGTTTCAATGTCGGTTATGTCGATTACACGTTATATTATCAATTATTAGATAATCGTTCCTTTTCATTAGACTTAGGTTTAACTGCCAGGAATTTTGATGGTGCTATCACGGTTACTGAGGATATTACGACGGTTAATGATTGGAGTGATATATTTGGTAACCCTTATACATTTACACGTAACGATATTTTTACAAATGAAATAAAAACTAACGATATTGAGCCTATGCTCTATATTGCCTCCAATATTGGCTTGCCGCTAACCGGGCTCAGTGTATTTGCCCAAGGTGATTTTTTATTGAAAGGTGACCGTACAATTTCTGACTATCAAGTTGGCTTAATGTACGATTTAATTGACAGCCAGATGATAGATTTTAACGTGACCTTCGGGTATAGAACCGTGAAAATGGAATTTAAAAGTTCAGAGGATTTATTTAGCGACTCTGAAATTAAAGGTGTTTTTATCAGCATGATTGCACACTTCTAAAGATTAATTATTTTTCATAGCGCTATAAAAACTAATGAAATTTTTAAAGTTGGGGTCTTGTAATTCTTTTTTTTAAGACTTAAAACGGCTCTGACCCTTTTTATTCCCCTTTAGCCTTTTAAGAAGTGCAAGCAATAGTACCCATAAACCACGCAAAAAGGACAGTCACTCTAAATATTTAGAGTGACTGTCCTTGTTAATTTTTAAAGGTATTTTAACGCAAATTGCGAGTATATTTAATATGAGTCATGCGTAATTCTTGGTCACAGGCTTACAGGGTTTCACTAAAGCTATCACGAGCACAGCTAACGATAAATGGGATATTGTTCTTGAAGCTGATGAAGCGTACTTCTTCTTTAAGTACAGCTCTGAAACAGTTAGAGCTAACACAAAAAGAAATTATTGCTAAAGAAAAAATGGCTGCATTGGGTTTACTCGTTGCTGGAGTGGCGCATGAAATTAACTCGCCATTGGGCGTTGCTATTTTGGGAGCTTCAGTGGTTGAAGAAACTTCCTATAAGTTGCATGAAAAATTAAATAATAGCACCCTATTTAAAGAGGATTTAAGCGCTGGTTTCACGACAATTTTATCTTCAGTTAAAGCGATGAATTTTAATTTACATCGGGCTGCTGAGTTGGTACACAGTTTTAAAGAGGTAGCGGTCGATAGAAGTACTGATGATATTCGAGAGTTTATGCTCTCGACATGGATTCATGAATTGATCAATAGTTTGATGCCGATGTTAAATAAAAAATCAATTTCAGTGAAGTTAGAACTACCTGAGCAGCCCATTATTATCACCACATGCACGAGTAAATTAGCTCAAGTGTTATCTAATTTGATCACTAATGCTTCAATTCATGCTTTTCCTAAAGATGTTGTTAATGATAATAAGCTCATCACGGTAAAAATTAATGAAGCAAATGATAACGTGCATGTTTTTATTCAAGACAACGGTGTCGGGGTCGAGCAAAAAAATATAGAGGCTCTTTTTGACCCATTTTTTACAACTAATCGAAGTGAAGGTAATACGGGGCTTGGCTTAAGTATTAGCCGCAATATTATGACAGAAAGTCTGCAAGGCTCAATTGATATGACTAGTGTGCTTGAACAAGGAAGTAAGTTTAGGATAATACTGCCTAAAGTCATTGCTTTTTCAGCCCGAGCATAACTGTTTTAATCATACTAAAGTTGGCAACATCGCTAAGTAAGTATGAGCTTATATACCCAAGTGTTTTGGGTATACAACAAAACAGCAGTAGCTAGTAACATAGGTATCGACATTATGAACGCTTATCTTAAATGTAAGCTTTCATTAGTAATGTTAGATCAATGCTGCTAAACATTGACTTAAGTAACGCACCCAAACACTAAATTAAAAACTCAGCTCCCATATCAATAATAGTGCTATTTGGGCTAGTTTAATAACGCCATAATCTTTGTCCCATAAAGCTCAAGCTTTGTTTACCAATACCATTAATGTCTAACAGCTGCTCTGCATTTTTGGGATTTAATTTGGCGATATCCATCAAGGTAGCATCATGAAAAACAACAAATGATGGGACATTTCTTTCTTTTGCCCATAATGCCCGCTGCTGTTTAAGCTGTTCAAATATGGCTTCTTCTTGTGCAGATAAATGACTATCGTTAGCTTGTTTCGATTTTCGCGTCGGTTTTGCTTTACTATATTTTTGTACCTTAAGCTGTATAGCACATTCACCTTTTAATAACGGTCGAGATTTTTCCGTTAATTTTAAAGCGCCATAGTCCATTTCAACCGCTAAATAACCCATTGAAATGAGTTGTCTGAAAACCGTTTGCCATTCAGCGGCTGTATGCTCATTACCAATACCAAAAGTAGAAAGTAGCTGGTGATTTAAGTTAGTAATTTTAGCGGTTGTTTTACCGAGCAGTACATCAATTTGATGGCCAATACCAAACCTTTGACCTGTTCTGTAAACGGTAGAAAGTGCTTTTCTAGCGGCAGCTGTGCCATCCCAGGTCACTGGCGGATTCAAGCAATTATCACAATTTCCACAAGGCTGTGCTAACGTTTCACCGAAATAGTGTAGTAGCACTTGTCGACGACAATCACTCACTTCGCAATAACCTAGCAGAGCATCTATTTTTCGTTGAGTAATAAACTTGAACTGTTCATTGCCATTGCTTTGACTGTTCATTTGCTTAAGTTTAATGACATCTTGCATACCATAAGCTAACCAAGTATTTGCTGGCATGCCATCACGGCCTGCACGCCCGGTCTCTTGATAGTAGGCTTCGATACTTTTAGGTAAGTTTAAATGCGCGACAAACCTAACATCGGGCTTATCAATACCCATACCAAAGGCTATGGTAGCAACAATGATAATGCCGTCTTCTCTGAGGAAGCGTTGTTGGTTGTTATCTTTAACATGGTTAGCTAAACCCGCATGATAAGGCAAAGCTACTTTTCCGTGTTCAGATAGCCATTGTGCGGTGGTTTCAACTGACTTTCTTGAAAGACAATAAACGATACCTGCGTCGTTGTTATGCTCGGCATTGATAAACTTTAATAGCTGTTCTTTGCTATTCTTTTGTTCACTAATACGATATTGAATATTAGGTCTGTCAAAACTATGGACGAAAATTTTAGCAGCATTTAAATTTAATACCTGAACAATTTCGTCTCGGGTTCTCATATCTGCGGTTGCTGTTAAGGCAATTTTAGGTGTGTGGGGATATCGATGACTGATAATAGAAAGTTGTTGATATTCAGGCCTAAAATCGTGACCCCATTGTGAAACACAGTGCGCTTCATCAAAGGCAAATAGTGCGATAGTGATATTATCAATAAGACTAAGAAAATAATCACTTAATAATCTTTCTGGCGCTACGTACAATAAATCGACGTTACCTGATTTTATGAGCTGTTCTACACGATTTTGTTCTTCATGGTCTTGTGATGAGTTTAAAAACTCTGCTTTTACACCTTGTAAGTTCAAAGCATCAACTTGATCTTTCATTAATGCGATAAGCGGTGACACTACAATACCAACGCCATCACGCACTATCGCCGGTATTTGATAGCATAATGACTTTCCACCACCGGTTGGCATAAGCGTAAAAACGTCATTTCCTTGGATTAATTCACTAATTATTTTCGCTTGTTGATGCCGAAAATCAGCGTAACCAAAAATATTTTGTAAAACTGATTTTGCCGTGTTGATATCCAAATTGCGTTCCTTTTAAGCGAGAGACAAGTCAGTGAAACTCAAGAGCAGAAATTAAGTAACATTAATAAAACTAGCCGTTAATTAAGTTTCTAGCCTCAAATGAACGGTTAAAAATTAAAGCTAAATAACTTTATAATATAACGTGAGTAGACTAATCAGCCATTTTACCTAGTACTGTCTTCACTATAAAGTACTGGATGAGAATGTTAGCAAGTAAGTCTTAATAATTGATAACATTATTGAGTGTTTGATTAACTATTTTAGTGATTCTGAGTTAATTAGCGTTAGTGCAGAACTAATAGCGAGTAAATAAAAGTTAAGATTAGCTATATATTCAGGGCAAAACTCAATAGCACCCGTTTACCGGATTCAATTTTTGAGACACTGTGCTCGTACTTATCCGGACGAAATAAATAAACCCGATCAAATAAATTTATAATACAGTTCGAGCATTCAAAAACACCACCAGATTTGGGCTGTACTAAGACAAAATTAAGTTTGTAATATCGGCCTTGTTGTACAGGGTCGCTATGCTTCATCACGCTATGGTTAGTCGGATAGGTGACATAATTGATAGAGAAAACTCTACTACTAAAAATTGCTTTATTTGTTACTTTTGCCATTTTATTTTTGCCATTATTGTCGCTTTCATTATTTTTTGTCTGTTGTAACTGTAAGTTATTATCTGAAGACAACTAGAGGTAAATCGTTAGATGTATACCCAAGCCACTTGAAGATGCGGGATTCAGCAAGTGGTTTGGGTATAGGTATCGACTCTGAATAAAATACGGTAAAAATTAAGACTAGCCATTAATTATTGGTAACACGCATCAGTGCTTAGTATGTTGGGATAGATCCGTCTATTTGCAAGCTCTACAACCAAGCTCTGCAACCAAGCTCTGCAATCTTATCGGTAACCATTGTCAGTCGCTAGCAATAGAAGTCTTTATGAACTATGACGAGAATCACGATATTGTTTTGGTGATATACCGACTAATTTTTTGAATAGCCTAGAAAAATAATACGGGTCGCTGTAGCCAAGTCCACTAGCAATATCTTTAATAGCAATGTCACTGTTATCAAGTTGCGAACAAGCATGTTGAATTTTCATATTGATAAAGTGTTGAATAGGAGAGCTGTCGGTTAGCTCTTTGAATTTTTTCGCAAAATGAAATTTTGATAGCTGACTATAATGGGCTAGCGTGTCTAAGCTTAATTCTTGATGCAAACTGTTGCGCATTAAAGCTTCTACCGCTTCTAGATCAAAGCTGGAGCTATTATTAAACATGGTTAAACGTAACTGTAGGGCGAGAAAACTCAAAGCTTGTTGCAAAATATGTACGGCATGGATGACATTTGTTGCCGTGTAGCCACGTGCGCCTAGCGCCAATAAATGATCGAAATCGCTGACAATATTTTTTAACACCCCCACATGTGCCACACCATTATCCATCTTCATTAATAATCGCTCTGCAAAATCTTGTGCTAGCGTACCGGTGAAGTTGATCCAGTAAACAATATTGTCTGTATTTTTGTTGTCACGACTATTTAATTGTTTTTCACCATGACTAAGTTGCTTCGAGGATTTTTTCGTTTTACTCAACGTAAAAGTAAACGGTGTGTTGGGGTTGATAATAACAAGATCGCCACGTTTTATGACTCTTTCCTTCCCTTGATACGCTAATTTACCCGATCCAGACAAACAGTAGATCAAGCTGTGGCAATGGCTATTCATTTGCTGAAGTTTGTAATTGTTATTGGCTTGCGTTATGCCGAGCGATATGGGATACAAGCCATCGGTTAAGCGATGTTTTGATAATTTTTTCAATAAAAATACCGGAATAAACAAGCGAATATCAGCGGGATTTTTTAATGTGCTATTTAACATTTTATCCTAAGTTGTTTTATATTTTTATTGAGTGGTCTAATCACAATATAGTCCATTAAATTAACAATAAAATCAATGTTCATTACATTTTTAGTGTGGTTTAATTTTATCATTGAGTTTCCATTATTAACTTTTGCGACTAAAACTAGGGCTGTAAGGCTTCATAAGTTGTAAGGGCTGAGATAATTATTGCTTCGATAACGTCGTGTTTCGCTCAGTAAATTTATTACTGTGAACTTATTACGTATAAGTTAAATAGGCGTTATGAAAAAGCGGTTTTGATAAATAAGAGAGTAAAAGATGAATACTGAAAGATATCAGTTAAAAAATAAAATCCGTATTGTTACGGCGGCATCTTTATTTGATGGCCACGACGCGGCTATTAATATCATGCGTAGAATTTTGCAATCAAGTGGTGCAGAAGTTATTCATCTTGGTCATGACCGTAGTGTTGAAGAAGTGGTAAATACGGCTATTCAAGAAGATGCCAATGCTATCGCGATGACATCTTATCAAGGGGGTCATAATGAATATTTCAAATATATGTATGACCTGTTAAAAGAACGTGGTTGTGAGCATATTCGTATTGTTGGCGGTGGTGGCGGTGTCATACTGCCTGATGAAATTAAAATGCTACAAGATTACGGCATTACTCGTATTTATTCGCCAGATGATGGTCGTGCCCTAGGTCTGCTTGGCATGATTGACGATATGCTTGAACGTTGCGATTTTAAAACTGGCATCAACGTTAAAAAAGATGATGTCGCCAATTTAAAGAAAGATGTGCCACTGCAGGATAAAAAGCAAGCGATTGCTCGTTTGATTTCTGCAGCAGAAAACGCACCACAAGAAAACAAAACCGACCTTGAAAAAATTCGCAAAATTGCCGCGGTAAGTAAAACGCCCGTATTGGGTATCACAGGTACCGGTGGTGCTGGTAAATCATCATTAGTTGATGAGCTTATTCGCCGCTTTTTAATGGCAACTGAAGATAGCAAAATAGCGATTGTCTCAGTTGACCCGTCAAAACGTAAAACTGGTGGTGCCTTGCTAGGTGACCGTATTCGTATGAATGCAGTAAATAACGACCGTGTATATATGCGCTCGTTAGCAACGCGTCAATCAAATTTAGCTTTGTCAGTTTATGTGCATGACACCCTAGATATCTTAAAAGCGACTGACTTTGATTTAATTATTTTAGAAACCTCAGGTATTGGCCAGTCAGATACTGAAATTGAAGAGCATTCAGATGTGTCGTTATACGTTATGACACCAGAATACGGCGCAGCAACACAGTTAGAAAAAATCGATATGTTAGATTTTGCTGACATTATCGCGTTGAATAAATTTGATAAGCGTGGCGCATTGGATGCTTTACGTGATGTGAAAAAACAATATAAACGTAACCGTGGCATGTTTGAAGCCGGTGATGATGAAGTACCTGTATATGGCACTATCGCGTCACAATTTAATGACCGTGGTATGACTGAACTTTATAATGCGGTGATCACTGAGCTAAATACTAAATCAGGCTTAACGGTTGGAGATCTGTTATCTACTGAAGGCACACTAGCAAACAAGAGTAGTGTGATACCGGGTAACCGTATTCGTTACTTATCTGAAATATCAGAAAGTAACCGTGGGTACGATGCTTGGGTTGAAAAGCAAACAACCGTTGCACAAAAACTTTATGGTATTCATCAAGCCATTGAAACAGCAAAAGAAACCGATACCGAGGTGTCTTCAGGTTTAGTTGCTCAACTTGAAGCATTATATACCCATGTCGAGTTAGACTTAGATCCTAAAAACAAATTACTACTTGAGCAATGGGCCACTAAAGTTCAACGTTATAAAGACCCTGAATTTAAATTTAAAGTACGTGATAAAGAACTTGCTATCCAAACGCATTCAACGTCGTTGTCTGGTAGCGCTATTCCAAAAATAAGTATGCCTAAGTACCAAGGTTGGGGTGACATTCTTAAGTGGAACTTGCAAGAAAATGTACCAGGTGAATTTCCTTATACTGCCGGTTTATTCCCATTCAAGCGTGAAGGTGAAGACCCAACACGTATGTTCGCGGGTGAAGGTGGCCCGGAACGTACAAACCGTCGTTTTCATTATGTTTCGAAAGGTATGCCAGCTAAACGCTTATCAACAGCGTTCGACTCTGTAACCTTATACGGTAATGATCCTGCTATTCGTCCTGATATTTATGGAAAAATAGGTAATGCTGGTGTTTCTATTTGTTGTTTAGATGATGCGAAGAAACTCTACTCGGGTTTTGATTTAGCGCATGCTATGACCTCAGTTTCAATGACCATTAATGGTCCGGCGCCGATGTTATTGGGTTTCTTCTTAAATGCCGCGATTGATCAACAATGTGAACGCTTTATTGTCGAAAATGGCTTAGAAAAAGAAGTTAACGCCACTATTGCTAAAATTTATAAAAAGAAAGGCTGTGCACGCCCAAGTTATCAAGGTGAATTACCTGAAGGTAATGACGGTTTAGGCTTAATGCTTATTGGTGTTACTGGCGATCAAGTATTGCCGCCAGAAGTTTATCAAGCGATAAAAGCAAAAACTTTAACCTTAGTACGTGGCACAGTTCAAGCGGATATCTTAAAAGAAGATCAAGCGCAAAATACTTGTATTTTCTCCACTGAATTTGCCTTGCGCTTAATGGGTGATGTACAAGAGTATTTCATCGACAAAGGCGTGCGTAACTTCTACTCAGTGTCTATTTCTGGTTATCATATTGCTGAAGCCGGCGCTAACCCCATTACCCAGTTGGCATTAACTTTAGCGAACGGTTTTACTTTTGTAGAATATTACTTAAGCCGTGGCATGGATATTAACGAGTTTGGTCCTAACTTATCGTTTTTCTTCTCAAATGGTATTGACCCTGAGTACGCAGTAATTGGTCGAGTGGCTCGTCGTATTTGGTCAAAAGCAATGAAGAATAAGTACGGTGCCAATGCGCGTGCACAAATGTTGAAGTACCACATTCAAACATCAGGTCGTTCATTGCATGCACAAGAAATTGATTTCAATGATATTCGTACGACATTGCAAGCGCTTTACGCGATAAATGATAACTGTAACTCTTTGCATACTAATGCTTATGACGAAGCGATTACCACGCCAACTGAAGACAGTGTTCGACGTGCGATGGCGATTCAATTAATTATTAACCGTGAATTAGGTTTGTCGAAAAATGAAAACCCAATTCAAGGTGCTTTCATTATTGAAGAGTTAACCGACTTAGTTGAAGAAGCGGTGTTAACTGAATTTGATCGTATTAACGAACGTGGCGGTGTACTTGGTGCGATGGAAACTATGTACCAACGTGGCAAAATTCAAGAAGAAAGTATGCATTACGAGCACTTAAAACATTCAGGTGAATTCCCAATTATTGGGGTAAATACTTTCTTAAGCTCAACGGGCTCGCCAACCGTTGTGCCTGAAGAAGTTATCCGCGCCACAGAAGAAGAAAAAACTTATCAAATTGAGATGTTAGCCAGTTTAAATAAAGCTAATGAAGCAGAAGTAGAAGTATTACTTAAGCGTTTACAAACCGCAGCAATTAAACATGAAAACATTTTTGAATTAATGATGGACGCTTGTAAAGTTTGTTCATTAGGTCAAATTGTGAGTTCATTGTTTGAAGCTGGCGGTCAGTATCGTCGCAACATGTAATCGCTGTATTTTTGTTAGTCGATATAAATATTTAAGTAAAAGGTGAGTACGAATAATGAGTAATTATCAAGCGCCGATGCGTGATATGCAATTTTTGTTACATGAAGTTTTCAAAGCCGAGCAGTTATGGGCAACCATGCCTGCTGTGGCAGAGCTGATTGATAAAGACACCGCCGATGCCATTTTGTCAGAAGGGGCTAAGTTAACTTCTGAAGTTATTGCCCCTTTAAATCGTAATAGTGATGAACAAGGTGCAACATGGTCTAACGGCGATGTAACAACACCTGATGGTTTTGCTAAAGCATATCAACTGTATTGTGAAGGTGGTTGGGGCTCATTAAGTGGCGATCCCGAGCATGGCGGCATGGGTATGCCAAAAATGTTGCAATCGTTTGTTGAAGAAATGACACAGTCGGCTTCTATTTCATTTGCGCTGTACCCTATGTTAACTGCTGGCGCTAGTTTAGCGCTGTCGGCACATGCTTCAACCGAAATGAAACAAACTTACCTGGAAAATATGTATTCAGGTCAGTGGGCCGGCACCATGTGCTTAACTGAACCTCATGCGGGTAGTGATTTAGGCATCATGACGGCAAAAGCAGAAGCGCAAGATGATGGTAGTTTTGCTTTATCTGGCACTAAAATATTTATTACTGGCGGTGAGCAAGACTTAACTGAGAATATTATTCATTTAGTACTTGCTAAAATACCGGGCGCGCCAGAAGGTCCTCGTGGTATTTCTATGTTTGTAGTGCCGAAATTTTTATTAAACGATGATGGTAGCTTAGGTGCTAGAAATACCGTTACTTGTGGTTCAATCGAACACAAAATGGGTATTAAAGGCTCAGCTACTTGTGTGATGAACTTTGATAGCGCTAAAGGCTTTTTAGTAGGTGAAGAAAACAAAGGCCTAAACTACATGTTCACCATGATGAACTATGAACGTTTGGGTATGGGTATTCAAGGCGTTGGTGCGGCTGAAACCTCTTATCAGCAAGCGGCAGCATACGCCATTGAACGTATTCAAGGCCGCAGTGCTAC
>TARA_R110002124_G_scaffold1797_17_pt1 | contig 70144 bp, 67 predicted proteins | sample TARA_R110002124 | Tara Oceans TARA_R110002124 (sample SAMEA4397445) | marine metagenome | biome: Polar Biome; feature: [SRF] surface water layer (ENVO:00010504); material: water (ENVO:00002006), including particulate matter (ENVO:01000060) such as... | depth 5 m | reverse complement strand
CGCGGCTGCCAGTTCAAACCGCGTCGGCGGGCCGCTGGCGGTGTGATAGCCATTGGAAAGTTCGCCAAGCTGCGCTTCCGTCAGGTCCTGCGAAAAGGTGGCGCTCTCCATGTCGAGCGGAGTGAAGATGTTCTCGTCGACGTACTCGCCGAACGGCTGTTTGGCAACGCGCTGGACAACATAGCCGGCGAGCGCAGTGGCATAGTTGGAATAGGCAGGCGTTGTGCCTGGGGCGAAGATTCGGGCCGGGATATAGTCACGGACGAGTTCTTCGAATGGCACCACTTCCTGCGGATCGAAGGTGATGACGTGCTTGAGCTGTTCCTCAAATCCCGCAGTGTGAGTCATGATGTTCCGCAGGGTGATCGGCTGCCCCTCAAATGGCGGAATGGTGAAATCGAGATAGCTGTTGACGTCGGTGTCGAGGTCGAGAGCGCCGCGCTCCACCAGTTGCATCACGGCGGTCCAGGTCATCAGCTTGGAGACGGACCCGGCGCGGAACAGCGTTCGTTCCGGGTCGATTGGCCTGCCGGTCGTAACATCGGCAACACCATAACCCTTGGTCGTGAGGATGCCGCCATCGGCGACCACTGAGACCACTGCGCCGGCAATGTCGCCGGCTTGCAGAGCGTAGGGCACGATGCCATCGAGCCAAGCGTCGACGTCTGCTTGTTGCAAACGGTGCACCATAGGCTCAGGCGTTGGTGACGGCGCGGCCTGTTGCGCCAGGGCCGGACCGGTCAGCGTCATCGCCAGCGCGGCGAGCATGCTCAGTGTTCGCATTTTGAAACCTCATTTGTTGAACGGCTTCATTACCGATGAGCGGCATTGCTGCCGAAGCCGGGCCTTTCCTGGGTGGCCCTCGGTGTTGGGCCCAGAAGGCCACCGCTCAGGCGATCGCGTTATCGCGCAATATCTTCCCGCCCCCGGGCAATGTCGGGTGCAGTCTCGGGGGTCGAACGGGCGTCCTGCACACGTCGTAGCAGCGCCCGATCAAGGGTCGATCAGATCAGTCGTTGAGGATCTTTGTCATTGACGCGCCGATCTGCCCGCCAGAATATGTGTCCCCGTAATCCTGCCGCGACTTCTCCGCCAGTTCGACAAGAGGCGATAGCGAAGAAATGCGCTTGCTGAGCGCAGCCGTCATTGGCGCTGTTTCATCGAGTAGGTCGCGTATTTTGCTGAAACGCTCGGTCATCGTGGCCCAGAGCGTGGCCGTGATGACGTCGGCGACTCCTGCTGCGGGGCTTCCAAGGAGATAGCCAGAATTTCGATCCAGACCGTAGCGGCGGCCGGTGTCCTCCCAGATGCTCATCCATTTCGCCAGTCGAGGCCGATACGTTGCCCACCGATCCTCGGTCCACATGTGATCACCTCCGTTGAGCGTTATTTCGTCTATGACATCATTGGCATCATTGACGATCTTCATTGTCATGGCGCGACGCTCCAGGTCGTCCGGCATCAGATTCAGTGTTTCGCCAAGATAGAAGATGATGGCGGGCATTTCGGCCAAAGCGACTTCGGTCCTGTGATCAATCAAGACAGGTGGTCCCATGAAGGGCACGGGCATGTCGCGCACGGGGCCTTCCATGAGCCGCGAGATCTTCGCATCGCCACCCTCAGTCCACGTCTTGCCGGCAAACGCGAGCACGGCGCGCACGAATTGACCGCGAAAGGGAGCAGACCAGTAAAGCAGTTCGTAGTCCATGTTCATCTCCAATTGACCCCTACCGTGTTGGAAGCGGAACGCGCGTGCGGCCTTGTGGTGCCAGTGCGATGACAAAAGTTGCCACCGGCCCAGACAAGACAGGGTGGATGCGAACATCCCCAGCATTGACCAGCGGGCAAATGTCGAGGTGAAGCTGCGAAAGCTCTTTGCCGACTGATGCCGGCAATAAAGCCGGCATCATTGCATGGGGTGGAGTTGCGTCAGACCTTGATACCAAAGAGTTTTTCGGCATTCCGGAATGCGATCTTTTCCTTGGCTTCGCGTGGCAGGTCGACAGCCCGGAACCAGTCGGTTCCCTGCTTCATGTCCGCGAACGGATAGTCGGTGCCAAACATCACCCGATCCACACTGATATATCTCAGCAGCAGATGAAGCAGTTCATCCTGGAAGAAGGCGCTGGTCGTGTACCAGAAATTGTCACTGAAATATTGTCCGATAGGCTTATTCAGGGACCCTTCGGTCGATTCACTCATATCGCCGACGATACGCTCGTAGTAGAATGGAAGTCCTTCTCCCATGTGGCCGAGGATCATCTGCAGCTTGGGAAATCTGTCGAACGTCCCGGTGAAGATCAGTCGCAGGCATTGCGTGAGAGCTTCCTGGTGCCATCCATATCCCGAACCGCTGAAAATGTAGTTCTGGAACGTTTGGTCGTCGCCTGGCCGTGTCGTACGGTAGTAAATATCGTACACTGCTTCAGGTGGGTAACCCGGATGCAGGTATATGGGCACACCAAGTGCCTCGGCACGTGCCAGGAGGGGATCAAAGTCGGGATGATCGAGGAATTTTTCTCCGATGAAGCCATTGGTCATGGCTCCCACAAAGCCATCTTCCCGAACGGCGCGTTCAAGTTCGTCCGCTGATGCCTCGGGATCCTGCAGAGGCAGTGTCGCATAGGCCTGGTAGCGGCCCGGATAGGTGGACATCGGGCCATCTGCAATCATCTTGTTGAGACGATAGGCAAAGTCGATGCCTTCTTGGCCGGGGACATCCTGCGCGCCCGGCGTATGTGCGGAGAGGATTTGAACATTGATCCCCGCTTCATCCATTGCGCCGATGCGGCCAGGGCCCAGGTCGGCAAGGCCAGTTCCCTTGAGGTACTCTGCGTGCTCATCGTTGATCGAATTGAGGTTGATGAGCTCTTCGGTGGTATAGGTCTCTTCCGTGGCGATAAATGGCAGGTCCTGGTCGCGTAACGCGATGACCGACGGCTCTGCTGCGGTGGCCCGGGCGATAATGGCCGGCGAGGATAATCCGGCACCAACACCAAGCGCAGCCGCGCCGCTCAAAAAGCTGCGACGTCCTATCGCCAGGCTGTTCTGGGGTTTCTCGATCGGTTTCATGTCCGTCCTGCTCCGATGCTGTGTTGCGTAGAGTGTGCCGGAGCATCACCCTTTCGCCATTGACGCCGCGTCGAACATCGACGGCGGCATCTCTCTTTGAGCGCCCATGATTGCGTGAAGGTTGTGGGCCGATGCCAATCTGCAAAGAAAGTTGGCCAGCTGCGCGTGCTGGTGTTGGGCCGGGGGCTGGAAGAACAATAAGGCGGCAGCTGTCCTAGTTGGCCAGGGGAAGCCTGATCTCGAACAAGGCGCCGCCGCCGGGAGCATCGCCGACCTTCATGTGGCCCTTGTGCCGCTCGACGATGTCTCGGACCATGGACAGGCCCAGCCCGGTGCCGTGATCGAGCGGTACGACGCGGTTGAACGGCTCGAATATGGCTTGGCGATGCTCCTCGGCAATGCCGGGGCCACTATCGGCTACGCGCACCGAGCCATCTCGCCCTACCGCAACGTGGATCACGACATTCTGGCCGCCGTGAATAACGGCGTTCTGGATCAGATTGACCATTGCGCGCGACAATGAGGACGGGTCGCCGACAACGTCCACCCCATCCACCTCGGCATCAAAGGAGATTTCACCCGTCGCGGCAATGACGAGCGGCGCCATGTCGGCAGTGACCTGCGCCGCCAGGTCGACGAGGTTCAGGGTCCGGAGCACCGTCATGTCTGCGTCCAGCCTTTCCACGTCGAGCAATTGGTTGGCCAGATTGGCAAGACGGGCGACATCGAGCATCAGCCGGCTGCGCTCTTCGTCGTTGGCCAGAGCCTCAATGCGCGTTTGCAGGATCGCGACCGGCGTACGCAGTTCGTGGGCCGCATCGGCCAGAAAATGTTGCCTACGCTCAATGCCATCATCGAGACGCTGCAGGGCGGAATTGACGGCCCGAACCAGTGGATGCAACTCATGGGGAACGTGTTCGGAAGATAGGCGGACCCCGCGCATGTCGACGTCGATCTTGTCCGCCTCTGCTGCCACCTCGTCGACGCCGCGCAGTTGACGCGTAACGATCGGTGGGATGGCGATTAAGGAAACCACGGTCAGAAGGACCAGCAGCCCGGCAAAGAAAGGATTGCCAAAGACCGCATCGAAGCCGATTTCGGGCCCGCCACCGGTGATGATCCAGAGCCGACCTGTCTCTGTATGAACTCGCCTCACTATGGCGACCGTCTCATCGCCGCTCTCGCCAGCGACATTGGCGGAGGTGATCTGCGCCAGTGCAGACGGCACCGGCACTATGAGGCCGGGGACATCGCCCATCTGCACGGATCTGCCTTCGGCGTCCACAGCGTAGAACCACAAGCCGGGATAATCGTCGATCTCCTTCAGCAGATCGTCGCCGGCAACGAACTCCAGGCTGCCGGTCTCAGTGCGATGGATCGATCCGGCGATGTTGTCGACGATGTCGTCTTCGAACCGCTGATCCTCGCTCAGGAACTGATAGATCGGCACAGCGGCAACGCCGGTGAATGCCATAAGAACCAGCGCCTGCATCACGACCATGTGTGCCGTCAGCCTGCTACGCAGGGAGCGGGAGTTCCATGGCCTCATGGCGCCGCTCTCAATAGATAGCCGATGCCGCGGATGGCGTGAATCTCGACACCTGCGCCGCTCAGCTTGCCTCGCACGCGCGAGATATGCGAATCCAGCGCATTGGACGCGATGTCGTCGTCAAAGCCGTATACGGCTTCCTCAAGAGCGCTGCGCGACACGGTGCGTCCGGCGCGCCGCACCAGTATTTCCAGCGCCAGCAATTCCCGGCGGGTCAGGCTCAGAGGGACACCCTCCACGTCCGCCTGCCGTTCGGTAAGGTTGAATTGCAGGCGACCGATATTGACAGCGCTGGGTCCGATCTGAGCAGGACGACGCATGACGGCGCGCAGGCGCGCCATCAGTTCGTCAGTTGAGAACGGCTTGGCAAGATAGTCGTCGGCGCCATGATCGAGCCCGGCGATACGATGGTCCGCAGAGCCCAGTGCCGAAAGCACGATGACGGGCAGCCCCGGTTGCTCGCGACGCAGCAGCGGGATCAGTGACAAACCATCGCCGTCAGGCAGTTTGCGATCCAGCAGCACGGCATCATAGACACCACTGCGACAGGCCTCCGCGGCGATCTCCAGATTTGGCGCAAAATCCACGACGACGTCATGACGACTCAGCGCGGCCGCCAGAGCCGCAGCCATGTCTTTCTCGTCTTCAACCAACAGAATGCGCAACTAAGTCTCCTGCTCGACGCCGTCCATACTAGCACAACAAGCATTGCGTCAGGATTGCGCCGCATGGGCGCGTTGGTTCATCCGGTGTGTGCGCCACGCCGAGCGCAAGCCCGGTCTCGATCGGACACGGGTTTCGCCGACCGCGACCGGCAAGCCCAAGCTCGTCAAGCACAACCTTCACGCAATCCCTGTCATTTATTCAACAGGCGTCCACGCCGTCGACAGACTGGGTCAACGGCGAAACTTTGGTGCTGACATCGCCGACCGGTCTTCCTTCGAAAGATGAAAACATGCACGACCTGGTAGACATGATCCTGCCCATAGCGGCATCGCCCTGGATCTATGGCGTTGTGATCCTGTTGGTGATCATCGATGGTGTTTTTCCGCTGTTCCCAAGCGAAGCAACCGTGGTGGGACTGGCGGCACTGGCATCATCAACAGACGGTCCGAACGTAGTGTTGCTTCTGCTTGCGGCAACGGTCGGTGCGGTTGTCGGGGACAATACTGCGTTCGTCCTTGGCAGGAGACTGAGGCGCCGTAGCGCCAATTTGCTTGGCTTCAGAGCTGTGGCACCATTGTTGGAGTGGACCAGCCATGGTCTTGAGCGGCGACCCAGCTCCTTTGTCCTGGTCGCCCGCTTCATCCCGATGGCCAGACTTGCCGTGAACATCACCGCCGGCATGGAGGAGTTCCCCTACTCTCGCTTCCTGCCTCTATGCGTGATGGCTAGTGCTGCCTGGGCGACATATAATGTTGCAATCGGGATTTCTGCAGGGCGCTGGTTCGAGGACAACCCGCTCCTCGGCATGGGCATTGCCATTGCGGTGGCCATATTCCTTGGATGGGTGCTCGATATCACAATTGCTCGCTTGCTGAACCGCACCAAGACCATCGGGGGCTAGCAAGGTCCGGCGGATCTGTGACGTAACGCCTGCCAAAGCACAACAGCGGCGCCCAGAGCGCGACCATTACCGGTCGACATTGGGGCGACCACAGCGAGGCTTGAACCATAGCTTGTTGACAATCCGCCTTAGTTGGCTGCTGCATGCCAAGAAACCGTGCCGCAGTCGGGAGGAAATCGTCTGGTCAACTTGTGGTCTCGTCGCGCCAACAGAGCAATTCTTGCGACCTGTCTGGTCGGGCTGGCGGTAGTGTCGCTGTGCACGACCGTCTGGTTCCTTGCCGTGCACAATGGCACGCTGCGTGCGGAACGCGATCTGACTGATCGATTGACGACCACACAAAGGGCGGTCGAAAGCGAGATCGAGCGGTTTCGCTATCTTCCGAGTGTTGTTGGTGAGGATGGGCGGATTCGCGACCATCTGCTGGGCATTGGAACGTCCAATCAGGCCAACAGCTACCTTCAGGCGGTGCGCGACATGTCGGGTGCCGACGAAGTCTACCTGCTTGATACCGGTGGGTTGACGCTGGCGGCCAGCAATTGGGACGAACCCGGCAGCTTTGTTGGCAATAACTACAGTTTCCGGCCCTATTTCAGCGATGCCATGCGCGACGGGGCAGGGCGCTACTACGCGGTGGGCGTAACAACGGGCAAGCCGGGCTATTTTCTGGCAGCGCGCGTATCGGGTCCGGATGGACCGCTCGGCGTGGTGGTGGCGAAGGTGGACATGGCGCCAATCGAGGTAACGTGGTCCAAAGCCGGCGAATTGACCGGGATTGCCGACCAGATCGGCATTGTCTTTCTTTCGGGTCGCCAGGACTGGAAGTATCGACCCCTCGATGCGCTGACGCCTGCAGCACTGGCGACACTGGATGCTGAACGCCGCTATGATGGTATTGGCGTTCCCGCCAAGCAGCCCATTGTCGGACGCCCCCTGTTGAGCGGCGCCAGCCTGGTGCTCGATGACCCATCCGGCGCACTGTTGGCGTCAACCGTTCAGATCGAGCCCGATGGCTGGACCCTGTTCTCCGCGTTGCCGCTGGCACCAGTCTATGAGGAGGCACGCCTTGTGACCGGCATTGCCGGTCTGGCTGGATTGCTCGCTTCTGCTATTGTCCTGGTTCTGCGGCAGCGGCGCCAGTTTACCCGCATGAAGCTGGAACAGAATGCGGTGCTGGAACGTCGGGTGGGCGAACGCACCGAGGCGCTCCACCACGAGATCGAGGAACGTAAACGTACCGAGGCCCAGTTGCGGGACATGCAGGAAAACCTGATCCACGCCGCCAAACTCGCTGCGCTTGGGCGCATGTCCGCGGCCATTGTGCACGAGGTCAGCCAACCGCTGTCGGCACTGGAAAATACGCTGGCCGCTTCCGGGCTTCATGCCGATAACAAGGCCCTTCCAGAGGTGAAGCGCAATTTGGTCTCCGCGCGCGATCTGGTGCGTCGTATGCAGCGGACCGTCAAACATTTGCGGACATTTGCGTCGCGCAAGGATGCCGGTGCCCTTCAGCCCGTCGACCTGGCCGGGGTGCTGGACGCCGCCTGCGAGATCGTGTCGCCGCGCGCTCGCGAAATCGGCGTCTTGCTGGAGCGCGACAGTGTCGAGGCGCCAGCGGTGTTGGGCAATGGCCCGCGGCTCGAACAGGCCTTCATCAATCTCATTCTCAACGCCGTCGACGCTGCCGGTACGGGCGAGCAGCGGCAGGTCGGCATCGGCGCAGGGATCGACGGCGACAATGCCGTTGTGGCCATTAGCGACACGGGCCCAGGCATGCCCAAAGAGGTGCGGGATCGGCTGTTCGAGCCGTTTTTTACGACCAAGACTTCGGGCGGCGGACTAGGCCTTGGATTGTCGATCACGCGGACCATTCTGGAGGAGTTCGGCGGCAGTGTTTGCTTTGCATCCGCGCCCGGCGGCGGAACTGTCACGCGTGTTATGTTGCCTCTCCATCTTGCATCACGACAGGCAGTCGCCTCATGAGCCGCGGCCAAATTCTGTTTATCGACGATGAGCCCAGACTGTGTGAGGCCGCTGCGGAGTGGCTTGGGGTTTCAGGCTTTGCCGTCGAGACATTCACCGAGCCGGAGCGCGCCCTGGCCCGCCTGCCCCAAGCCGATTTCGACTGCGTCGTCACCGATGTGCGAATGCCCGCTATGGATGGCCTTGCGGTTCTGGGCCAGATCACACAATTCGATGCCGAGCTGCCAGTGGTGCTGCTCACCGGGCACGGCGATGTGCCCATGGCCGTCCAGGCAATGCGGGCGGGCGCCCATGATTTCCTCGAAAAGCCCTATGACGCGGACTATTTGGTTGCCATTCTCGACCGCGCCGTCGAACAGCGTCGGCTCAAGCGTGAACTGCGCTCCCTGCGCAACGCGGTCGGCTCCGAGCCGATGCTGGAGCGACGCCTGGTAGGCATTTCTGCGCCCATTGTCGCCCTGCGCCGGCAGGTGCAACAGCTGGCCGACATTGACGTTGATGTGCTCATCACCGGGGAGACAGGGGCGGGCAAGGAAGTTGTCGCCCGCGCGCTGCACGAAACGGGAAGGCGCTCGCGCGGTAACTTCGTCGCCATCAATTGTGCCGCCATTCCCGAAGCACTGTTTGAAAGCGAGATCTTCGGCCACGAGCGCGGGGCATTTTCCGGCGCTGCGCAAACCCGCATCGGCAAATTCGAATTCGCCAATGGCGGTACGGTGTTTCTCGATGAAATCGAGTCCATGCCGCTGGCGCTGCAGGCCAAGGTGTTGCGGGCCATCCAGGAGCGCGTCGTCGAGCGGCTGGGGAGCAACCGGCAGATTGGCATTGACGTGCGCTTCATCGCCGCGACCAAAACCGACCTTGCAGTCGACAGCGCCGCCGGACGGTTCCGCGCTGATCTTTACTATCGCCTGTCCACGGTCGAGCTAACCGTGCCGCCCTTACGCGAGCGGCGAGAAGACGTGCCGCTGCTCTTCCAGCTCTTTGTAGCCGACGCAGCCCGCCGCTTCGGCATCCCGGCACCCGCGATCAACCCGCGCGACACTGATCGGCTGCAGGTACAACACTGGCCGGGCAATGTCCGCGAACTCAAGGCTATCGCCGACCGCGCTGCCCTTGGAATCGTCAAGAATGCACGGAAGGCAGGCACTGAGACGTCGTCATTGTCGGAGCGCGTAGCCCGCTTCGAGGCCGAAGTCATTGCCGAAGCCTTGCTGGAAAGTGGTGGAGTTACCACAGACGCGGCAGACCGCTTGGGGTTGCCACGCCGCACATTGAACGAAAAGATCCTGCGCTACGGCCTGCGTGAGACTGACCCCTGAAGCAGGCGAATTTCCGCTCAATCCGATCCATGCCTGGCGGATTTCCGCCAGCTATCGACGTCTCGCCATTGCTGGCTGATGGGCAAGCTTTTGAAATAGCATAGTGTTTTGTTTTTCGGGCGCATGGCATGAGGCTTGCAAACCGCTGAACTGTCGGCTGCTTGAGGATGTGGCCTGACCCATTTCAGATCTGTCATGCAAGGGAGGAAATCTGCATGTTCCACAAGCCACTCAAATCCTGGGCGGGGGTCGTCATCGGGGCGTCGCTTGCTCTGTCGGCGCCGCTCACCGCCAATGCGCAGGAATTCATCAACGTTCTGACCGGCGGCACATCGGGCGTCTACTACCCGCTCGGCGTTGCCCTGTCAGAGATCTACGCCGAAGGTATCGATGGCTCACGCACCCAGGTTCAGTCGACCAAGGCGTCGGTTGAAAACCTGAACCTGCTGCAGGCCGGTCGTGGTGAAATCGCCTTCGCACTGGGTGACTCGGTCAAGCTGGCTTGGGATGGTGATGCGGAAGCCGGTTTCACCGAGCCGCTGTCCGAGCTCCGGGCCATCGCGGCGATCTATCCGAACTACATTCAGATCGTCGCTTCGGCCGAATCTGGAATTAAGACGCTTGCCGACTTGGCGGGCAAACGTGTTTCGGTCGGCGCGCCCAAATCGGGCACTGAGCTGAATGCACGTGCGATCCTGGCAGCCGCGGGCATGAGCTACGAAGACTTCGCTCAGACCGAATATCTGCCCTATGCGGAATCGGCCGAGCTGATCAAGAACCGCCAGCTCGACGCGACGCTGCAGTCATCTGGTCTTGGCGTCGCTTTCATCAAGGATCTGGCGGCCTCGCTCGATATCAACATCGTCGAGATTCCGACCTCTGTCGTTGAGGCCGTGGGCGCACCCTATGTGCCCAGCTACATTCCTGCAGGCACCTATGGCGGCCAGGACGGTGATGTCACCACGGCGGCCATCGGCAATATGCTGGTCACCCATGCCGGTGTGAGCGATGAAACCGCCTACCAGATGACCAAGCTCCTGTTCGAAAATCTTGATGCGCTGAAGGCAGCGCACAATGCCGCTGCCGGCATCACGCCGGAAGGGGCGTTGGTTGGCCTGACCATCCCGCTGCACCCGGGCGCTGAGCGCTACTACAAGGAAGCTGGCTTGATGTAATCCTGCCGGTCAGCGGGGCATCTGGACTTCGGACCGGGCGCCCCGCTGTCTTTGTGTCTTGCTCTGGGAGGAGTTGAAATGACGCGCGCTGATACCAGCCCGACGGCCCAACAGCCGGAGGCCTCGACCTTTCACGACCCTCTGGCCAAGGGTTTCCCCGCCACTCACGAGGGTAGAGCCCTCTTCTGGCTCGCCGTGGTCTTTTCTGTTTTCCAGATCATCACTGCGCTGCATCTGGTGGCGCTGCCCAGCATTGTGGTGCGTGGATTTCACGTCGGCTTTCTGCTGGCACTGACCTTTCCGCTGATTGCTGTCAGTCGCAATTCCGGAGCGCTGGTAAAGGCCATTGCCTGGGCAATGGCGCTGGCCGGGTTTGGCGTCGCCCTCTACCAATTCGTCGAATATGTGCCGCTGATAACCCGCGCTGGCGATCCCACCACGCTTGATCTGGTGGTTGGTGTGGTTGCCCTGCTGACCCTGTTTTCCGCAGCCTGGCTTATCATGGGACCCGCCCTGCCCATCATTTGCGGGCTCTTTCTGGCCTACTGCCTGTTTGGCCAATATCTGCCCTCCCCACTGAACCATCGCGGCTATGATTTCGAACAGGTCATCGACCACATGGCCTATGGCACCGAGGGCATTTACGGCATCCCGACGCTGGTATCCTCGACCTATATCTTCCTGTTCATCCTGTTCGGGTCGTTCCTCGAACGCGCGGGCATGATCAAGCTGTTTACCGATGTGTCTCTCGGGCTGGTCGGGCATACCCAGGGTGGCGCCGCCAAGGTCGCAGTGATCTCATCGGGCCTGATGGGGACCATTTCCGGTTCGGGCGTCGCCAATGTGGTCACCACCGGCCAGTTCACCATTCCGCTGATGAAGCGCTTTGGCTATCGCGCCGCCTTTGCCGGCGGCGTCGAGGCGACGTCATCCATGGGCGCGCAACTCATGCCGCCCGTGATGGGCGCGGTGGCCTTCATCATGGCCGAGACGCTGGGCGTCGAATATATCGAAGTCGTCCGCGCCGCCATCATCCCGGCAATGCTCTATTTCATATCGGCTTTCTGGATGGTTCACCTCGAAGCGGGCCGCCGCTCGCTGTTCGGCCTGCCGCGAAGCGAGCTTCCATCGCCCCTCGCGGCCATCAGGGCGCAATGGTATCTGCTGCTGCCGCTGATCGCGCTGATCTTCCTGTTGTTTTCGGGCTATACGCCGCTCTATGCCGGCACGATCGGACTGGCACTGACCGTGCTGCTCATCCTGGGCGGTTCGCTGGCGCTGCGCCTGCCGGGCAAGGTCATCCGGCTGATCTTCTGGATCGGGCTTGGCCTGGTCGCGGCGGCGCTGCTGCGCTTTGGCATCTATGTCATTGTTGCCGCTGTTCTTGGCCTTATCGCAGCAAACCTGTTTTCCAAGGGCGGCCGCGAGACCCTGGCAATCTGCCGCGATTCACTGGCCGAAGGTGCCCGCACTGCGCTTCCGGTCGGTATTGCCTGCGCCATTGTCGGCATCATCGTTGGCACCATGACCCTCACGGGCATGGCCAATACATTTGGCCAGTTTATCGTCCATGTCGGGGAGTCCAATCTGTTCCTGTCGCTGGTGTTGACCATGGTGACCTGCCTGTTGCTGGGTATGGGCATTCCCACCGTTCCCAACTACATCATCACCGCCACCATAGCCGGACCTGCTCTGCTCCAACTTGGCGTGCCGTTGATCGTCAGCCACATGTTCGTCTTCTATTTTGGAATTCTGGCCGACCTGACGCCGCCTGTGGCGCTGGCCTGCTTTGCGGCAGCGCCCATCGCCAAGGAGAATGGTCTCAAGATTTCGCTCGAGGCGATCAAGATTGCAGCTGCGGGTTTTGTCATTCCCTATATGGCGGTCTTCACCCCTGCACTCATGCTGCAGGATGGTGGCGAGCTTGCTGCCGCGATCGGGTTTTGGCCAGCGGTTGTCTACATCGTGTTCAAGGCACTGTTGGCCATCGGCCTGTGGGGCGTTGCCGTGGTCGGCTTCCTGCACCGGCGAATGGGGTGGCCCGAGCGTTTGCTGGCCATGGCCGCGGCCTTCCTGCTGGTGGCGGCTTTGCCGCTGACCGACGGGCTGGGTCTTGCCTTGGTTGCCGTGTTCATTGCCTGGCAAGTCTGGTCGTCGCGGCGCGATGGACCGGCCTCGGTCGCCTCCAATGGCTGAGGCGCTGTGCATCCTGACGGCCGGCAAGGTTCTTACGCTGGCCGTCGGTGCATTCTCACTCTCCTGGACGCACACAGTTGAGCGCACCGAGTGGCTGGAACATTGGCGCGTTCAACCCAATGGCCTCCAGGTCACCGAAGCCATTCTCCAGGGATCGGGCGCAGGCATGGAGCCTCCCCCTGATGCCGTCCGGCTGGATGATGGCTGGCACTACCGACCAGATGTTGCGCCAGTGAAAGAAGTCGTTCTGGCCTCATCGGGCGCCGGCAATTCCGTCTGGACCCTGTGCGGCGGGGGCGACTGTTTCAGTCTGGGTGCCCAGTCCGGTCAACCCGTCAGGCTATGGTCGGCAGCAAATCCGGGCGTCTGCGCGGCAGATCCGGAGCGGTAGGCATAGGACATCGAAAGCTGCATATCCCATTCGATAGGGCAGCGCCGGAAACCTGAGAGGTTTCCGGCGCTTGTTTCTAGTCGTCATTGGTGGCGTTGAGCTGATCTGGTGACCGACCTTCCGTAACCGGGGCCGGTGGATCAAGCGCGGCATCGACTGCCCCAGCCATGGCGTCCACATCCACCCGAGAACTACCGGCATCGGCCTGTCGTTTCAATTCCGCCGCTATGGCAGTCGCGATGATCTGGCGCCGCGCGTCGAACTGATTATCCATTGCCATCGATAGAGATCCCCTGGTCATCCACGCGCACCTCGACGCCCGGACGGGCCTGCTGCTGCTGATAACTGTAGATGCCAAAGCCAACCACCGCGATCAGCAAGATGGCAATCACGGCATATAGTCCATTGCGGGTCATCGAAAACTCCTGACGCTTGTTCGAGCCAGAACAACGCAACAGCGGTAAAATGGTTCGCTTCCGGGTCAGTCCTGCGCGGCGATCGTGCGCAATGCCATGACAAAGGCGGTCACGCCAATGGCTGCTCGTCCGGAATTGTCGATGATGATGGGATTGATGCCACTGGGCACCGGCGCGCTTTCGCGGGCCAGTCGCGCCGTGATCTGCTCGCGGCTTTCCCGCCCCTGCCGGGTCAGCCGCTCGGCCCGCCGGGAAATCTCCGCGGTGATCAGCACGACCGCGCAGGCGGGAAATTTCAGACATGCCGGGCCAATCACGTGACGCGAGACATTGGCCACCACCACCTTGCCCAGCGCCAGATCGGTCTGCACGCTGATCGGCAGTCCATAGCGGCGATTATGGGCGTCCCAGCACAGGCAAAACCGCCCCATTGCTTCAGCCTGGGCAAAGTCCTCGGGCGCCAGGCTGCGGTGATCGTCGGCCTCTCCCTCGCTTGTCCGAGCCACCACCCGCTGCACAAAGGTAAAGCGGTCGTCATTGCCCAGAGCCTGCCTGGCGCCGGCTATCATGGTATCCTTGCCAACCCCCGAGGGGCCCACGACCAGCACCAGTGTACCGAGCGGCCGTACAATCACCTAGCTTACCCTCTTGCCCTGACGCCAGACGCCGCGAACCATGGGCAGGCCGTCAATGACCTGCACCCGGACCAGATCGGCCCGTTTGCCGATGGCAATCTCGCCGCGATCGGTCAGCCCGGCGGCATGAGCAGGATTGCGCGTGACCGTCGCCAGGGCCGCGGGCAGGGCAAAGCCATCCACGCGGTGCGGCAGGATGAACGCGGCCTGCAACAGCGCATAGGGCACATAGTCCGAACTCAGGATATCCAATAGTCCCGCCCGGACCAGATCGGTCGCCGAAATATTGCCCGAATGCGACTTGCCGCGCACGATATTGGGCGCGCCCATCAAAATGGCCAACCCGCCATCATGGGCGGCGGCGGCGGCCTCCAACGTGGTGGGAAATTCGGCAATCGCCACACCGTCTTCAATGCCCTCTTCGACATGGGCGAGCGTGGCATCGTCATGGCTGGCCATGGCCAGGCCGAGTTCACGCGCCCGCGCCACCAGGAGCCGCCGGTTGGGTCCGGCATACCGCTCGTGCTGGGCCAGTGCCGCGGCCAGATAGCGTTCGGTCTCTTCGGGCGTCACGCCCAGCTGCTTGGCATAGAACAGCTTGTAGGCATCCAGCGATGTGAACTGACGCTGCCCAGGGGTGTGGTCCATCAGCGAAATCAGGCGCGTCGTGGGGTCGGTGCACAGGCCATCGAAATGTTCGACCACGTCGGCGCTGGGCAGTTCGCAGCGCAAATGGATCAGGTGGTCCGCCCGCAGCCAGCCAGCATCGCGGGCCGTGCGGACGGCCTGCACCATGGCCTGGGCATGGCCGAACATGTCGGGCAGGTCCAGGTCGGAACCGATGCGGACGGCATCAAACACGGTGGTGATGCCCGAGCCGGCAATCTGTACGTCGTGCGCGTGCAACGCCGCCATGGGATCCCAGAACACGCCGGGACGCGGACGGTAGTGGTTTTCGAGATGATCGGTATGCAGTTCCACCAGACCGGGGATGAGATAATCGCTATCCATGTCCTCGCCAATGGCCGACGGACCACTGGCGAGGGCGGCAATTGCGCCGCCGCCTAGGCTCAGACTGCCCTCGATCACGCTGTCGGCCAGCACGATGCGCGCATTGCGGAACGTGCTTTCTTCCATCACGAATTGCCCAGCTTGAAATCGGCAATCCGGCGGAACGGCTGGCCGGCATCGGGCTCGTGGTAGAGCGACAGCCGATCGAGCACCATGGGCTCGTCGAGCACCGGCGCAAACCAGGTCGCTGCCGCGCGGGAAATCTCGCCGGCATCGGCTTCGGAAAGCCGGTCACTCAACGTCATGTGGAAACGAAACTGGTCGAACACATAGGGGTAGCCATAGCCATCGAGCAGTTCGATCTGCCGGGGCGTCAGGTTGCGGCTGGCGCGCGCGGCGCGATCCTTGGCGGACATCGGTGCGCGGAAAATATCGAAACGCTCGACCACATGGGCCGCAAAATCCTGCAGCGCATCATTGTCGTCGACCAGCAGCGCCACAAAGCCATCCAGCGTTGCCAGTCTGGGCTTGCCCAGAACCAACGGGTCGTGCTCGCCGGCAAAGGCGGTCAGCGCCGCCCGCAGATCGGCTTCGCCGGCACCTTCGACAAGCGCCATGGGGGGCTTGAGCGTGGCATGAAAGCCGTAGCGATTGGCCGATTGCGTCACGTTGAGCAGGCGGTCGCGGTCGATGCCGGCAACCGGCCCATCAAACATTTCCCCGTCACTGGAATCGCGGCCCAGCCAGGTGGATGACCTCTCCCACAAATCGCTTGTTGCGGACGGCGCATAATATATCGCGAATCGTTCTGTCATCGGAACTCCTTGACCAGCCGCTAGCCATAGTATGTGTCGAGCGTTTGACAGTGGCCATGTTCTTGTTGCTGGCTACAACTGCTCACCTCGAATCGCAAGCCGAGAGAACCAATGAACACTACCCTGCTTGAGCAGATGTTCCGAACTGCCGTGGCCCAGGCCCAACCCGCCCTGGCCGTGGCCAAGAACCTGCCGGAACGTCCCAGGGGGCGCACCGTGGTTATCGGTGCCGGCAAGGCGTCGGCGCAGATGGCCCATGCCTTCGAGCAGGAGTGGGACGGTCCGATCAGCGGATTGGTGGTGACCCGCTACGGCTATGGACAGGCCTGCGAGCGCATCGAGATCGTCGAGGCGGCCCATCCGGTACCCGACGAAGCCGGTTTTCTGGCGGCCCGCCGGATAATGGAGACAGTGTCCGGTCTGGGCCCCGATGACCTGGTGGTGGCTTTGATTTCCGGCGGCGGATCGTCCCTGCTGCCTGCTCCGGCGCCCGGCCTCACGCTGGACGACGAACAGGCAATCAACCGGTCCCTGCTGGCGTCTGGCGCGCCCATTTCGGTGATGAACCTGATCCGGAACCAGTTTTCGGCCATCAAGGGCGGCCGGCTGGCCGCCCGCTGCGCGCCCGCGCGGGTTGCTACGCTGGTGGTATCCGACGTGCCTGGCGATGATCCGGCCGTCGTCGCTTCGGGTCCCACCATCCCGCTGGCCGGGACCCGCGCGCTGGCCCGCAAATATGTCACGCTCTACCGCATTGATCTGCCCCCGCACGCCCAGGCTTTGCTGGCTGGCGACGACAATCAGGCGCCGCTGGCCGGCGATCCGCTGTTTGCGCGCAATAGCGTGCGCACCATCGCTTCGGCAGCGCTCTCGCTCGAGGCCGCCGCCGCGCAGGCACGCGGACACGGGATCGAGGCGGCGATCCTGTCGGACTCCATTGAGGGCGAGTCGCGCGACGTCGCCCAGGTGCATGCCGCCATCGCCAAGGAGATCGCTGCCCGCAACCGCCCCTTTCCCAAGCCCGTGGTACTGCTCTCCGGCGGGGAAACCACCGTTACGCTGCGCGGCAAGGGACGCGGCGGGCGCAATGCAGAATTCCTGCTCGCCCTGGCCATTGCCATTGATGGTGCCCAGGGCATCACGGCAATGGCCGCCGATACCGACGGCATTGACGGGTCTGAGGATAATGCCGGCGCCTTTGTCGACGGGACGACGGCGACGCGGTTGCGCCATGCCGGCATTGATCCGCTGGCGGCGCTGGCCAATAATGATGCCTATTCTGCATTCGGGGCGATTGGCGACCTGCTGGTCACCGGCCCCACGGGCACCAATGTCAACGACTTCCGCGCCATTCTGGTGCAGTAGCAAAAAATCATACAAATCCCCTTGGCAGAGCGGGGGGCGCTCTGTTCTATACGCCCGAGTTTTCCGGAGGAGCCAGAGCATGGCCAAACGCAGGATCGCCGTTATCGGCGTGGGCAAGATCGCGCAGGACCAGCACCTGCCAGTGATCGACAATTCCGAGGATTTCGAGCTGGCGGCAACGGTCTCGACCCGCGGCCTGTCGCATAACGGCTTGCCGGTGTTCAAGACGCCGACCGAGCTCTATGCCGCCATGCCCGAGATCGACGTGGTTTCGGTCTGCACTCCGCCGGGGGTTCGCCACCAATATGTCCGCGAGGCCCTCGATGCCGGCAAGGATGTGATGATGGAAAAGCCCCCCACCACGACCATTTCCGAGCTGGACGATCTGATTGCCCATGCCAGGCGGCTTGACCGGGTGCTGTATCAGACCTGGCACAGCCAGTATAATCCGGCTGTAGACCGGGCCAGGGCCGTACTGGCCGAGCAGGGCGTGACTGCTGCGCGGATTGACTGGCGCGAAAGCGTGCGCAAATGGCATCCCGGTCAGGACTGGGTCTGGGAGCCGGGCGGTTTCGGGGTGTGCGATCCGGGCATCAATGCCTTTTCTATTTTCACCAAGGTGATGCCCTATCCTGTGTTTGTCGAGGCCAGCAAGCTGACCTTTCCAGCCAACCGGCAGACGCCGATCGATGTGGAAATCACCTTCAAATCGGGACAGGCACACAAGCCGGTACTGTCAGGCGGCTTCAACTGGCTTGAAGAGAGCGGCGAGATCTGGACCATTCGCTTCGAGACCGGCACCGGCGACATCGTCCTGCTGGAGGCCGGCGGACGCACGCTGCGCATCAATGACACCGTCGTGCTCGAGCATGGCGACGGCGAATACGCGGCCATGTATGACCACTTCGCCGATCTGCTGGAGCGCCACGAAACCGACGTCGACGCTGCCCCGTTGCGCCTGATGGCCGATGTGTTCCTGATGGGCGCCCGCGTCAATGGTCCGGATTTCGAATGGTAGGCCAGCTGTCCTGGCCTTAAGACTCACCAGCAGTCGGAAAGCGCATCATGTCGAACACCGAGCAACAGCCTGAGGGCCTGCGCATCTTTGATGCGATAATCATCGGCGCAGGTCAGGCCGGGCCGTCCCTTGCAGGACGCCTCAATGATGCGGGCATGAAGGTCGCAATCATCGAACGCGACCTTGTCGGCGGCACGTGTGTGAACACCGGCTGCAAGCCGACCAAAACCCTCGTCGCCAGCGCCTATGCGGCGCACCAGGCGAGGCGCGGAGGCGAGTACGGCTTTTCCCGTAGCGATGTCACAGTCGACATGCCCGCTGTCGCCGCCCGCGCGCGAAAAGTCATTCTCGACTCGCGCAAGGGCAACGAAGACTGGCTCGCGAGCATGGCCAATGTGGAACTGATCAGAGGTCATGCCCGCTTTGACGGACCGAAGACTATTGCCGTTAACGGCGAGCGCCTGACTGCTCCAAAAATCTTCCTCAATGTTGGAGCACGCGCCTTCATTCCGGACATGCCCGGCCTTAGGGACGTACGGTATCTCACCAACACTGAGATCATCGCCCTCGAAGAACTGCCAAGGCATCTCGTCATTGTCGGCGGCAGCTATATCGGCCTGGAGTTCGCACAGATGTACCGCCGTTTCGGCGCGGAAGTGACCGTCATCGAGCGGTCCGACCGATTGATTTCTCGCGAAGACAAGGACGTTTCCGAGGCCGTGCGCGAAATCATCGAGGCCGAAGGCATTGTGGTGCGTACCTGCGTCACCTGCATCGGCTTCAGCAAGCACGAAGCAGGCATCGCCGTGTCGATCGAATGCGAAACCGATCCATCCCCGGTCGTCGGCAGCCATGTCTTGATCGCCATTGGCCGCAAGCCGAATACCGACGATCTCGGGCTCGAAAATGCCGGCGTAGCGACGAACGAGCGCGGCTATATCACCGTCGACGATGGGCTCGAAACTAACGTGCCCGGCATCTGGGCAATGGGTGATTGCAACGGCAAGGGCGCCTTTACCCACACCGCTTATAACGACTTCGAAATTGTCGCCGCCAATCTGCTCGATGGCGGCGACCGGCGCGTCAGCGACCGCCTCCTTGGCTACGCTCTTTATATCGACCCGCCGCTCGGCCGCGTCGGCTTGACCGATGCGGAAGCGGAAAAGACAGGCCGTCCGCTGCTCTACTCAAAGCGCCCCATGACGCGCGTTGGCCGAGCAGTGGAAAAGGGTGAAACCCAAGGCTTCATGAAGGTCGTCTCAGACGCCGAAACCAGCCGCATTCTGGGCGCAGCCATTCTCGGCACAGGTGGCGACGAAGCCATCCACGGCATTCTCGACATGATGAATGCTGACCAGCCTGTGGATGTGCTCCGATGGGCTGTCCCGATCCATCCCACGGTATCGGAGCTGGTTCCAACACTGCTGCTCGGGCTCGCACCGAAGCAATAGGCGCCAGGCTAGTCTCTTGGTCGGTCATCGTGTCGAGACAAGGACCCTGACGCCACCCATGATGGCGGGTCCGGGCTGGTCTCCGCACCGTCGGCTTCCCGGCCGCGCTCCTAAAAGCGTCGATGACCAATGTTTGGACCATTACAACCCGGAAATGGTCCCATTGTGGAAGGCTGTTGTCGCTGCTCTTGAGCCGTGCCGGTCTGCGTCAGACGGTATATGCATCCGAACCGTGCACTTTCATCACTTGCGCTTTTTCTAGGCAGAGGCATTACTGCGCGACAGATGCACAAAACAGAACTGTCTATACTTATCATCGATGAAAACCGCATTCGCGCCTCCATCATCGAAGATGGGCTGCGCGAAGCGGGGCATACCCGCGTGGCCGTCATTCATGACGTCAACGAGGTGGGCCGGACGATCCAGGATACGATGCCCGACGTCTTCGTGATCGATCTCGAAAATCCCAAGCGCGATATGCTCGAGCATTTCTTTTCGCTGTCTCGTGCCATCCAGCGACCGATTGCCATGTTCGTGGATAGTTCGGATGGCGTGATGATCGAAAAAGCCGTCGAAGCGGGAGTATCGGCCTATATTGTGGACGGGCTCAAGAAGGAGCGCGTCAAGCCTATCATGGATACGGCCATTTCGCGCTTCAATGCCTTTGCCCGGCTTCGACGTGAACTGGAGCAGGCCCGGTCCGAACTCGAGGACCGCAAGCTGATTGATCAGGCCAAATCCATCATCATGCGCACCCGGGCGCTCAACGAGGCGGATGCCTATTCACTCTTGCGGACTACGGCGATGAACCAGAACCGCCGGATGGTCGATATTGCCCAGAGTCTGATCACTGCCGCAGATTTGCTGGGGCCATAGGATATTGCCATGACTGCTCTCACCCCCATCAAGGCCGGTTTCCTGCCACTGCTCGATAGCGTGCTGCTGGTGCTGGCGCGCGAGAAGGGTTTTGCCGAAGCCCAGGGAATCGATCTTCATCTCGTGCGCGAGACGTCTTGGGCCAATATCCGCGATCGCGCGGCAGTCGGGCATTTCGATATCGCCCAGATGCTGGCACCGATGCCGCTGGCGGCCACGCTGGGACTGACGCCACTCGCTGTGAACATGATCGCGCCGATGGTGTTTGGTCTGGGCAACAACGCCGTCACCGTCAGTGCCGACCTGTGGTCTGCCATGGCCGATGCCGGGGCGCCGGGTAATCTGGATGCGCTCGTCACCGGTCAGGCTCTGGCCAGGGTCGTTTCAGCTGCACCGCGCAAATTGCGATTTGGCGTCGTCCATCAGACCTCGGCACACAATTACGAGTTGCGCTACTGGCTGGCGGCCAGCGGCGTCATGCCCGATCGCGATGTAGAAATCGTCGTGCTGCCGCCCTCACTGCTGCCGGATGCGCTGGGTGCCGGCGGCATTGACGGCTATTGCGTGGGCGAACCCTGGAACAGTGTGGGGGTGGCCACCAAGGGTGCGCATATCGCAACGGTCAAAGCCTCGATCTGGCGCTCCAGCCCCGACAAGGTACTGGGCATGCGCGCCAGCTGGGCCAGGGATAATCCCGAGATCCTTTCCGCGCTGATCCGCGCCATGCACTTTGCCGCCATCTGGTGTGGCGACAGCGCCAACCATGCCGAGGTCGCCGGCATCATGTCGGCCCCTGCCTATCTCGGCCAGCCGGCCGACCTGGTGCAGCGCGCCTTGGATGGGCGGTTCGATATCGGGGCGGGACACATGCGGTCGGTGCCGGATTTCTATGTGCCATATGACCACGCGGCCAATTTTCCCTGGCAGAGCCATGCGCTGTGGTTCTATTCGCAGATGGTACGCTGGGGCGAGGTCGGCTTTTCGCCCACCATGGCCAGTCAGGCGGCCGCCACGTTCCGTCCTGACCTCTATCGCGCGGCCCTGGCCCCTCTCGGGGTTGCGCTTCCGGCTGCCAACGTCCGCTTGGAACAGACGCTGTCTGCTCGGTTGGTGGACGGGTTGGCCATGGGCCCCGAAGGCTTCTTTGATGACCGAATTTTCGACCCGGCGCAGCTGCAAGACTATATCGAGAGCCAGCGCCAGCCAAGCTGATCCAATTTCAGGCAGCGCCTAAACTTTTTGCATATGCTGCCTTTTTGGGCCGATATGTCCCGCCGAAGCCTTTGGCCGGATTGCCTCGCTACATCCGCAAACAACTGTTGAATAAGACTTTTCTTCTCTGCGGCACGTTTGGCACGCTTCGTGCATTGTTGTTGCCGAAGTGAGTTGCTCGCAAGGGGCTCACAGCTATTGGTGTCCACCGACGGGCGCCCTCCATGGCAAAGCCGCCAACTGGTCTGATGTCGAGCGCTCGCTCGGTGTCTGTCAGTTGGCGGCTTTTTTGCTTTGCGGGGCGCCCCGGTGGCCACCTGAATTGTCGATGCAAAGGAGAATTCAATGTCTGAAGCTCATGGGGACACGTCCTCGATCGCCTGCAAAAGGCGCACGGCCCTCAAGTCGCTGGCGCTTGGTCTGCTCGCTGCATCGGCACTGGTCGGTTCGGCACATGCCGCCACGCTGGAACTGGAGAAGGACGAACTCAAGTTCGGCTTCATTAAGCTCACCGACATGGCGCCGCTCGCCATCGCCTATGAGAAGGGCTATTTCGAGGACGAAGGTCTGTTTGTGACCCTGGAGCCGCAGGCCAACTGGAAGGTGCTGCTCGACGGCGTCGTCACGGGCACATTGGATGGCGCCCATATGTTGGCCGGCCAGCCTCTGGCGGCGACCATCGGCTATGGCACCCAGGCGCACATCGTCACTCCCCTCTCTATGGATCTCAATGGCAATGCCATCACGGTCTCCAATGCCGTCTGGGAACTGATGAAGCCGCACCTGGAAATGGGTGCGGACGGGCTGCCGCAGCACCCGATCAGCGCTGCGGCGCTGCTGCCGGTGATTGACGAGTTCGCCGATGAAGGCCGCCCGTTCAACATGGGTATGGTGTTCCCGGTTTCCACCCACAATTACGAGTTGCGCTACTGGCTGGCCGCCGGCGGCGTCAATCCAGGGTTTTATTCCCCCGATGACGTGTCGGGGCAGATCGGCGCCAAGGCCTATCTGTCGGTAACGCCACCGCCGCAGATGCCCTCGACCATGGAAGCAGGCACCATTGACGGCTACGCCGTTGGCGAACCCTGGAACCAGGCTGCCGTGTTCAAGAAGATCGGCGTACCGGTCATTACCGACTACGAGCTGTGGAAGAACAATCCCGAAAAGGTCTTCGGGATGACCGCCGCGTTCGTCGAGGAAAACCCCAACACCACAATCGCGGTGACCAAGGCACTGATCCGTGCCGCCAAATGGCTCGATGAAAACGACAATGCCAATCGTCTCGAGGCGGTCGAGATCCTGTCGCGGTCCGAATATGTGGGTGCCGACGCCGAGGTCATCGCCAATTCGATGACCGGCACATTCGAATATGAGCCCGGCGATGTGCGCGAAGTCCCCGACTTCAACGTCTTTTATCGCCACTTCGCGACCTATCCCTATTATTCGGATGCCATCTGGTACCTGACCCAGATGCGGCGCTGGGGGCAGATCGCCGAGGACAAGCCAGACAGCTGGTACGCCGAAGTCGCCAGGTCGGTCTATCGCCCCGACATCTACCTCGAGGCCGCGCGCCTGCTGGCTGACGAGGGGCTGATCGATGAGGCAGATATGCCCTGGGACACCGACGGCTACCGGGCTCCCACGGCCGAATTCATTGATGGCCTCACTTACGACGGCCATACCCCCAACGCCTATATCGACAGCATGCCAATCGGCCTGAAGACCGGCGAAACAGCAGCCTCCAAATAATCCCGAACCGTGTGTCCGGACTCGCGGGTCCGGCCAAGAGATCGCGAAAACAGGATCAAGATCATGACAGTGGCCAGCGACGTTTCCGAAAATGGTCGTTCAATGGAGAGACGCCAGAAGCTGTTTGCCGGTATCAACCGCGCTGGCGCCTGGCTGGGAGCGCTCGGTCTGGGGTGGCTGACGCCATTGCTCAGGATCGCGGCGGGCGACAATCCACGCGAACAATTGGCAGAGCTGCGCGACAGCCTGCTGTTCCCGCTGATGGGCCTGGTCATCTTCGGTTTTGCCTGGGCCGCCCTGGCGCCGCAGGTGCAGACCTCGCTGGGGGCCATTCCGGGCCCCGTGGAAGTCTGGGAACAGGCCGGATCGCTGTGGCAGGACCATGTCGATGAACGCGCCAAGGAAGCCGAATTTTACGACCGTCAGGACGTCCGCAATGCCAAGCTGGTGGCCGACGGCAAGCCCGATGAGGTCAAGTCGCGCAGCTTCACCGGCAAGCCGACCTTCATCGACCAGATCTTTACCTCGCTCAAGACGGTAGGGCTTGGCTTTCTGATTGCCACGGTCATTGCCATCCCGCTCGGCATCGCCTCGGGCCTCAGCCGGCCATTCAACGGCGCGCTGAACCCACTAGTACAGCTGTTCAAGCCGGTTTCGCCATTGGCCTGGCTGCCCATCGTCACCATGATCGTTTCGGCGCTCTACGTTGATGTCCATGATGCCTTTCCCAAAGCGCTGGTGATTTCGGCGGTTACCGTCACGCTGTGTTCGCTGTGGCCAACGCTGATCAACACCACGCTGGGCGTCGCTTCGATCGACAAGGATCTGATCAACGTCGGCAAGGTGCTGCAGTTGTCCACGCTCACCACCGTCACCAAGCTGGTGCTGCCCTCGGCGATGCCACTGATCTTCACTGGCCTGCGCCTGTCGCTCGGTGTGGGCTGGATGGTGCTGATCGCCGCCGAAATGCTGGCGCAGAACCCGGGCCTGGGCAAGTTCGTCTGGGACGAGTTCCAGAACGGCTCCTCCAACTCGCTGGCCCGCATCATGGTCGCGGTGCTGACCATCGGCATTCTCGGCTTCATGCTGGACCGGGTGATGTTCACCCTGCAGACCGCCTTCACCTTCTCTTCGAACCGCTAGGAGGCAAGGATGTCCGCAATTCTCGAACTGAGCGATGTCTGCAAACACTATGGCGAGGGCGCCAAGCGCACGGAAGTGTTGTCCGGGATCAACCTGAGCGTCGAGGAGGGCGAGTTCGTCGCCATTCTCGGCTTCTCCGGCGCCGGCAAAACCACGCTGATTTCCCTGCTTGCCGGGCTCGTCGAGCCCGATCGCGGTGGCATCATCTTTCGCAGTCGCGAGATCACCGGTCCGGGGCCGGAGCGCGGCGTGGTGTTCCAGTCCTATTCGCTGATGCCCTGGCTGTCGGTGGGCGGCAATGTCGACCTGGCCATCAATGCCGTGCACAAGACCATGAGCCGGGCAGACCGCCTGGCCCTGCGCACCCGTTATATTGCCATGGTCGGTCTGGCGCATGCCGTGGACCGTCGCCCGGCAGAACTCTCGGGTGGCATGCGCCAGCGCGTTGCCGTGGCCCGTGCTTTGGCGATGCAGCCGGAAATCCTGCTGCTGGACGAGCCGCTGTCTGCGCTGGATGCGTTGACCCGTTCCAAATTGCAGGACGAGTTCGCGCTGATCTCGGAAGCCGAGAAAAAGACCATCATCCTGATAACCAATGATGTAGATGAAGCGATCCTTCTGGCTGACCGGGTCATTCCGCTGACACCGGGACCGGGCGCCACGCTGGGTCCCGAGTTCCCTGTGGGCATCGAACGCCCGCGTGACCGGGCGGCCCTCAATGGTGATGACCGCTTCATCACGCTGCGCCGGGATATCACCGAATATCTGATGGACGTGGGCGCGGGGCGAAATGCTTCGGGAGAACCCGAAGTGGCGCTACCCAATGTGGTGCCTATCAATCGCGGAAAAGCCTCCAAGCTCCCCACGGCCTATGCAGATGCGGCTGCCTCGCGGATTGAAGCGGGATATGTGGAATTTTCACAAGTCTCCAAGGTCTACCCCACGCCCAAAGGCCCTCTGACGGTGGTCGATCGGTTCGACTTCAAGATGAAGAAGGGCGAGTTCGTTACGCTGATCGGCCATTCAGGCTGTGGAAAATCCACGGTCCTGTCCATGGTGGCGGGCCTGAACCCGATCTCAGCGGGCGGAATCGTGCTGGATAATGCGGAGGTGGTTGGCGCAGGACCAGACCGCGCCGTGGTCTTTCAGGCACCCTCGCTCATGCCCTGGCTCACCGCCCGCGAGAATGTGGCGCTTGGCGTTGACCGGGTCTATCCCAACGCCAGTGCCGCCGAGCGGCGCGACGTGGTGGAGTACTATCTCAACCGGGTCGGGCTGGGAGACGCCATGCACCGGATGGCAGGCGAGCTTTCCAATGGCATGAAGCAGCGCGTCGGTATCGCCCGCGCCTTTGCCCTCTCGCCCAAACTGCTGCTGCTCGATGAGCCCTTCGGGATGCTCGACAGCATCACCCGCTGGGAGTTGCAGGACGTCTTGATGGACGTCTGGGCCAGGACCCAGGTCACGGCTATCTGCGTCACCCATGACGTCGATGAGGCCATCCTGCTGGCCGATCGCGTGGTGATGATGTCCAACGGCCCCAATGCCCGGATCGGCAACATCATGGACGTCGACCTGCCCCGTCCCCGGTCGCGCAAGGCCCTGCTCGCCCACAAGGACTACTACGCCTATCGCGAGGAACTGCTCGAATTTCTCGAGGCCTATGAAGGCGGCGCCAACCCTGACGAAGAAACCCTTGATCGCATCCGCTCCGGGCGCGCGCAGCGCCTCGGCAACGGCATCGCGGCGGCGGAATAGGAGAACCAACATGGCTGAAAAACTTGTCATCATCGGCAATGGCATGGCGCCGGGGCGGATGCTCGAACATCTGTTCGAGAGTGCCCCTGGCCAGTTCGACGTCACTATCTTCAACGCCGAGTCACGGGTGAATTACAATCGTCTGATGCTCTCGCCGGTCTTGTCGGGTGAAAAGACCTACGAGGAGATCATCACCCATGGCGATGACTGGTACGCTGACCACAATGTCACGCTGCATCGGTCCTCGCCGGTTACGCTGATCGATCGCGAGGCCAGGACGGTTCTGTCCACCAATGGCATTGTCGCCCCTTACGACCGGCTGGTCATCGCCACCGGCTCCAGCCCGTTTGTGCCACCGATCCCTGGCCATCAGCTCGACGGCGTCATCACCTACCGCGACCTCGACGACGTCGACAAGATGATCGCCGCTTGCGCACGTGGTGCCAAAGCAGTCGTGCTGGGCGGCGGGCTGCTCGGGCTGGAGGCTGCCGCCGGCCTGCGCATGCGCGGCATCGAGGTGACTGTGCTGCATCTGTCGCCGACATTAATGGAGCGCCAGCTTGATCCGGCCGCTGGTTATCTGCTGGAAAAGGCCTTTGTCGAACGCGGCATCAAGGTGATTACCCGCGCCAATACCAAGGCGGTGCTCGGGACCGACAAGGTCGAGGGCGTGCTGATCGACGATGGCACCACCATCCCGGCCGATCTGATGGTCATGGCGGTTGGTATCCGGCCCTCTTCGGGCCTTGCCAAAGCCGCAGGTCTGGCCGTCAACCGCGGCATCGTCGTCGATGACCAGATGCGCACCGATGATCCCAGCATCTTCGCCCTGGGCGAATGTGCCGAACATCGCGGCCTCTGCTATGGCCTGGTCGCACCGCTTTATGAAATGGGCGATGTGCTGGCCAAGACGCTGCTCGGTCAGGATGCGGCCTATAATGGCTCGGTCACCTCGACCAAGCTCAAGGTAACCGGGATCGATCTGTTCTCGGCCGGGGATTTCGGCGAAGGCGAGGATCGCGAAGAAATCGTGCTGCGTGACGCCAACGCCGGGGTCTACAAGCGTCTGGTGCTCAAGGACGACAAGATCATCGGCGCGGTGCTGTATGGCGAAACCGCGGATGGCCCATGGTACTTCGACATGCTGCGCCGGCAGACCGATACGCGCGAGATGCGCGACACCCTGATCTTTGGCCAGGCCTATCAGGGGGGCTCCCCCCTGGACCCTATGGCGGCCGTTGCAGCATTGCCGGATGAGGCAGAAATCTGTGGCTGCAACGGCGTCTGCAAAGGCAAGATCACAGCTGCCATTTCCGCCAAGGGTCTGACCAATCTTGATGGCGTGCGCGCCCACACCAAGGCTTCGGCCTCCTGCGGCTCATGCACGGGCCTGGTCGAGCAATTGCTGCATGCCACGCTCGGCTCCGCCTACAATCCCGCTGCAGTGTTGCCCATGTGCGCCTGCACCGACTATGGCCATGACGATGTCCGTCGCCTGATCATCGCCAAGAACCTCAAATCGATCCCCCAGGTGATGCAGGAGCTGGAGTGGAAGACCTCCTGTGGCTGCGCCAAGTGCCGCCCCGCACTCAACTACTATCTCGTCGCCGATTGGCCGGGTGAGTACGAGGATGATGGCCAGTCGCGCTTCATCAATGAACGCGTGCACGCCAACATCCAGAAGGACGGCACCTATTCGGTCGTACCGCGCATGTGGGGCGGTATGACCAGCCCCAAGGAACTGCGCGCTATCGCCGACGTGGCCGACAAGTTCAAAATCCCCGCCGTCAAGGTGACCGGTGGCCAGCGCATCGACCTGCTGGGCGTTAGGAAGGAAGACCTGCCCGGCGTCTGGACCGACCTCAATGCCGCCGGCATGGTCTCGGGCGCCGCCTATGCCAAGGGGCTGCGCACGGTCAAGACCTGCGTCGGCTCGGATTGGTGTCGCTTTGGCACCCAGGACTCAACCGGGCTGGGCATTCGCATCGAGAAGTTCATGTGGGGTGCCTGGACGCCCGCCAAGCTTAAGCTTGCGGTTTCCGGTTGCCCACGCAATTGCGCCGAAGCCACCTGCAAGGACATCGGTGTGATCTGCGTCGATAGCGGCTATGACATTCACTTCGCCGGAGCTGCGGGCCTCGACATCAAGGGCACCGAAGTACTGTGCCATGCCGACACCGAGGACGAAGCGCTCGAGATCATCGTTGCTCTGACCCAGCTTTATCGCGAGCAGGGCCGTTATCTCGAACGCATCTACAAATGGGCCAAGCGGGTCGGCTCGCCTTCGATCAAAGCCAACATTGTCGACGATCTGACCAAGCGGAAACACTATTTCGACCGCTTCGTCTATTCCCAGACCTTTGCCCAGATCGACCCTTGGGAAGAGCGCGTCAACGGCAAGGACGCTCATGAGTTCGCCGCCCTGGCCGAATTCGGCATGCCAGTGGCAGCGGAGTAAGCACCATGCAACAGACCCAAACCGTTCTGGACTGGATCGCCATCGGCAGTGTGGAAGATATTCCGCGCCGCGGGGCGCGCTGCGTTAACACCCCACAGGGCAGGATTGCGGTGTTCCGGACGCAGGAAGACCAGATCTTTGCCATTGAAAACCGCTGCCCGCACAAGGGTGGTCCGCTTGTCGAAGGCATAGTCCACGGCGCATCCGTCACCTGTCCGCTGCACAACTGGGTCTTCGACCTCGAAACCGGCAGCGCTCTGGGCGCCGACGAGGGGCAGGTCCGCACCTTCCCCGTCGATGTGGTCGACGGCCGCATTTTCATGGCGCCGGACCTGATGCTGGTACCGGCGGAATGAACCAGACCGCCGCCGGCACAACGGTTCGCACCACATGCCCCTATTGTGGGGTTGGCTGCGGCGTGCTGGCGACGCCGCAGCCCGACGGCAGCGTCGCCATTGCCGGGGATCCTGACCATCCGGCCAATTTCGGCCGCCTCTGCTCCAAAGGCGCGGCGCTGGGCGAAACCTTGTCGCTGGACAACCGTCTGCTCTACCCTGAAATCGATGGCGTCCGTGCCAGCTGGGATGATGCGCTCGATCTGGTTGCCGATGTTTTCGCGCGGACCATCGCGGAACACGGCCCGGATTCGGTGGCCATCTATGGCTCTGGCCAATTGCTCACAGAAGACTATTACGTTGCCAACAAGCTGATGAAGGGCTTCATCGGCTCAGGTAATATCGACACCAATTCGCGCCTCTGCATGGCATCGTCGGTAGCCGGCCATCGCCGCGCCTTTGGTTCGGATACCGTCCCGGGCAACTATGAAGACCTCGAACTCGCCGATCTGCTGGTGCTGGTCGGTTCGAACCTGGCCTGGTGCCATCCGGTGCTTTACCAGCGCATCGCCAAAGCCAAGGCCGAGCGCCCCGGCATGCGTGTCGTGCTGATCGATCCACGCCGCACCATGACCGCCGATATCGCCGACCTGCATCTACCAGTCAGCTCAGACGGCGACAGCGCACTGTTCGTTGGCCTGCTGGCCGAGTTGTCCCGTCGCGGCACCATCGACGCCGGCTATGTCGCCGACCACACTGTGGGCCTTGATGAGGCCGTGACCGTTGCACGCGAGTGGACCGGCGCCCGTGTTGCCGAGGCGACTGGCATCGCCGTTGCCGATATCGAGACCTTCTATGACTGGTTCGCGCAAACCCGCAAGACCGTCACGGTCTATTCCCAGGGCGTCAATCAATCGGCTTCGGGGACCGACAAGGTCAATGCCATCATCAACTGCCACCTGGCCACGGGTCGCATCGGCCTGCCGGGCACGGGGCCCTTCTCGGTCACCGGCCAGCCCAATGCCATGGGTGGCCGCGAAGTCGGTGGTCTGGCAAATATTCTCGCCGCCCATATGGATTTCACCCCCGACGCCATCGACCGCGTCGGCCGTTTCTGGAACAGCGCGACGGTAGCGACGGGCCCCGGTCTTAAAGCCGTCGACCTCTTCCCCGCCATTGCCGATGGCCGCGTCAAGGCGGTCTGGATCATGGCCACCAATCCAGTCGATTCCATGCCGGAAGCCGATGTGGTGCGGGCCGCCTTGCGCGCCTGCCCCTTCGTAATAGTCTCCGACATGAACGCCAATACGGACACCATGGCCGAAGCCGGGGTGCGTCTCCCCGCCGCCGGCTGGGGCGAAAAGAATGGCACAGTCACCAATTCAGAACGCCGTATTTCGCGCCAGCGACCCTTTGCCCACGCCCCCGGAGCGGCCATGCCGGACTGGTGGATCATCTGCGAAATCGCCAGGCGCATGGGCTTTGCCGCAGCCTTCGGTTTTCAAACCCCCGGTCAGATCTTTGCTGAACACGCCGCTCTGTCTGCCTTCGAAAACGACAACGCGCGGGGCTTCGATCTGTCGGGCCTTATCGACGCGGATTACGACGCCATGCAACCCACCCAATGGCCGGCACGGCCCAAAGGCAACAAGCGCATGTTCGCCGAAGGCGGCTTCTTCACGCCAGACCGTAAGGCGCGCTTTGTTGCCGTGGTGCCACCACCACCTTTCCGCCCCGCTCCCGGCCAGTTCATCCTCAACACCGGCCGCGTGCGCGATCATTGGCACACCATGACCCGCACGGGAAAAGCCGCGCGCCTGTCGGCCCACATGGCCGAGCCGTTCGTTGAAATCCACCCCAGCGATGCCGCGCGCCTGTCGATCCGCCGTACCGCGCTGGTGCGCCTTGAAAACCGTCACGGTTCAGCATTGGTACGCGCCCTGCTGACAGAGAGGCAACAGCGCGGCCATGTCTTTGTCCCCATGCACTGGACCGACCAGTTCGCCTCCAAGGCGCGGGTCGACGCCTTGGTCACCGCAAAAACTGACCCGGTCTCCGGCCAGCCGGCCCTGAAGATGGCGCTCGTCAATGTCGAGCCGGCGCATACCAGAATGCATGGTTTCTTCGTCTCCAGAGGCAAGCCCACACCCATCAATGCTGACTACTGGGCGATTGCCGAAGCCATCGGCGGCTGGCGCGGCGAACTTGGCTTTCTGGCCGAGCCGGCCGATTGGGACGCCTGGGTGCGCATCGCCTTTGGGATACCGGGAGATGTCAGCCTGATCTCTGTGCGCGATGCCCGCTCGGGTCGTCGCAGCTTTGGTCTTGTCGACAACGGCCGCCTGGTGTTCGCGCTCTACCTGTCACCCGATCCGGTCCTGGTGTCGCGTCAATGGGCCGTTGGCCTGCTCTCGGCGCCCGTCGTCCACGGCGGTACGCTGCTCGCCGGTCGACCCGGCACTGACACGCCAGATAGTGGTGCCATTGTCTGCTCCTGCATGGCGGTCGGGATCAACACCATCATCCACGCCGTCACGGCGCAGGACTGCGCGACGGTGGAAGCCGTTGGCGCCTGCACCGGGGCCGGCACCAATTGCGGCTCATGCCGTGCTGAAATCAGGGGGATCCTCGATGCAAATCGTCGCCAAGCAGCCGAATAGTGCGTTGCCGGACCGCATGGGGACCCTGGCTTGTCTGCCGGTGTTTTTCACGCTGACCGGCCAGCGGGCCGTGGTCATCGGCGGCAGCGAGCCAGCCCGGTGGAAGATCGAACTGCTGGCCGCCGCCGGTGCCAGTGTCACGGTCTACGCGCCGCTGGATGAGCGCTGTGCCGATCTTCTGGCGCTTGTGGAAGCGGGCGCTGCGGCGGGAAGCATTACGCTTGTTGACCGCCACTGGGCGCCGGACGATCTCCGCGACGCCGCAATTGCCATCGCCGATATTGAGGACCCGGCAGAAGCCCGGGCCTTCTGTACGGCAGCCAGGATTGCCGCGGTACCCTTCAACGTCATCGACAAGCCCGAATTCTGCCAGTTCCAGTTCGGCTCCATCGTCAATCGCTCGCCGGTCGTGGTGGGCATTTCCACCAATGGCGCCGCCCCGATTCTCGGCCAGGCGGTCCGCCGCCGCATTGAGACGCTGCTGCCGCAGACGCTCACCCAATGGGCCAGACTGGCCAGAGACTTGCGTGAGACGGTGATGGCGAGGCTCGCTGCCGGATCGCAGCGCCGCGCCTTCTGGGAGGGGTTCGTCGATCGCGCCTTTGGCGACGCGCCACCTCTTGCAGACGAAGGCGTTACCGCGTTGATCCGGTCGTCGAGGGCGGCAACCACCGGTCGCGTCACGCTCGTCGGGGCAGGTCCCGGGGACGCCGAGCTGCTCACCATCAAGGCCGTGCGCGCCTTGCAGTCGGCCGACGTCATCCTGTTTGACGATCTTGTTTCGTCAGAAGTGCTTGAAATGGCTCGCCGCGAGGCCAAGCGCATGCTGGTGGGCAAGCGTGCCGCGCGCGACAGCTGCAAGCAGGACGATATCAACGCCATGATGCTCACGCTGGCGCGGCAGGGCAAGCATGTGGTCCGCCTCAAATCGGGCGACCCCATGATCTTTGGTCGTGCCGGCGAAGAAATCGCCGTGCTTGAGGCCAATGGAATCTCTGTGACGGTGGTGCCCGGTGTCACCGCGGCCCTCGCGCTGGCCAGCCGCTTGGGAGTCTCGCTGACCCACCGTGATCACGCCCAGTCGGTCCGCTTTGTGACCGGCCATTCCCGGCAGGGGACGCTGCCCACCACCATGAACTGGCAAGCCCTTGCCGACCCCGCGACCACCAGCGTCTATTACATGAGCCGGCGCACGCTGCCCGGCATCGTCGCCGAACTTACGGAAAAGGGGCTGAACCCCGATACACCAGCCATTATCGCCGGCAATATCGGCCGTTCCGACGAACAAATCTGGCGCGGTTCGGTGGCAGAGAGCGTTGCCGCAGTCGCTGGATTCCCGCTTGGGGCACCAACGATATTTGCCGTGGGCAACGCGCTGAAGCAATCTCTCGCGAAAGACGCGGAAACGATCGCGCCACCCGAACGGATTTTCGGGTGATTGGCCCGTCGTTGATTGTTGTCGAGCGGCGCATGATTGCTGGGCCTTGCCACCTCTAGCTTGGCTTCCTGGTACCCGCTGAACCTGAGAGCCACCAAAGGTCATCGGTCTGCTTCAGGCACCACTTCTACCGCGGCCCTCTCGCCTGGCGATGCCGTTGCAGAGCGCGGAATGTCCTTTTTGGCGTCGGCAATGACGAGTTGGAGCATTGCCAGTCAGCTTCCGCCAAACCCCGCGCTGGAGCCGACATTTCGTCCCGAGCCCGCTCTGGCAGCCTTAGGAGCGCCCGTAGTCCAGCAGCACGCAACCATGAGTATTCGACAGGTAATCGTCGTGCCGAGCTGCCGCCTGCCAAAACCTCGGATAGATCCTGACAGGCCGATTATGCTGCATCGTTGATTGAGACAAACCGCGGGGCTAGATGTCGGTGATGCTGGTATCTGCGATCGTCTGAGCGAAGTCGGAACCGAACAGCACGGCTGGCGTCTGAAAGCCCGCCTGGACTTCACCGCCAAGGACCCGTCGTGCTGCTTCGGCTGCGGCCAGTGCCGTAAAGGAATAGCCGTTCACCGTCTCGAGCAGCGAGCGCACCACGCTGCCATCTGCCGCTGTCACCTCGACCACGGCGCGATAACGGTTGGAATCCCTCTCGGTGGCACTGGGCCCGGCCGTCGGCGCGGCTTTGCCTGCCTCCGGAAAGGCGTCGGCGGTCACATGCACGTATGTCTCAATATTCTGGACGCCGGTCGCATGCTGGATGGTGACGAGATCGGGCAAGGTTGCGGGGAAGGACGACAGCGGTCCCTGCCCGAAATCGAAGTCGCGCAGGTCGGGCGCCGTGCGGGACAGGAGTTCGCCATTGACCAGATGCAGGATTTCGTTGACGACGCTCTGGCTGGCGCTGGCCACCGAGCCACGCGACATGCCGCCGGCAACGAGAAGGGCAATGCTGATCTTTTTGGGCTGGCTGACGCGCCGCACCGCATGCGCGGCAAGGCTGCCCAGCATGGCGACACTGCCGCCGCTGCCGGGCAGCAGCATGACGCCGGCGGCACGCGCCCGAGCATCCAGCGACAGCGCTTCGCGATAGGTGTCCAGCTCGGCGGAAAAGTCGAGATAGTGCACGCCCGCAGCAATCGCCGCCGCCATCAGCGGTTCGGCCGTATTGGCGAAGGGGCCGGCCGCGTTGAGCAGCACATCGACGCCCGCCAGATGTTGTGTCAGGCCCTTGGGGGCATCGAGCGAAAAGATCCGGGTCTCCGTCCCGAGGCGCGCGGCAAGCGCCGCCAGATCGGCTCGGTTGCCTTCGAAGCCGGCGAGAACCAGTGGCAGGCCTGCCGCTGCGGCATGCTCTGCCGCCATGCCACCGGTATAGCCGGCGGCACCATAGATCATCAGTTTTTTCATGAGTTTCTTCTGTGTCGGAGGGAAGTTTGCGGAGCTATTCAAGGTCGGCGTCGATACGGATGATGCGGCCATCGTCATCGACGGCCAGATCGAGGCGGCCGATTTCGTGGCCAAAGTCGCCGGTGAAATCGACCCGGGCCTGGCTGCGTGCGTGGTCCAGAGGCGTCACCGAGATGAGGCGGCTCACCGTGTGATAGCCGACGAAAAAGCGCTCGACATAGTCGCGCACACCGCGCAGTCCGGCAAAGCGTTCGCCAGTCGATGGATCGTCGATCACGGCATTCGGGGCAAACAACGCGACAGCGGCGTTGGTGTCGAAGGCATTGGCTGCCGTCAAAAAGGCGCTGACGATAGACTGGAAATCGCGAGATCCGTTCATGTCATCCGTTCCCGTGCTGCCAGTTTTTGTAGACGAATTCGAGGGAATAGCCGTCGAGGTCGGCGACCTGCGCTGCATAGTAGCGTGGGTCGTAGTGCAATTGCGGGCCCGGCGGATGAATGCTCCGTGCACCGGCGGCCAGCGCTGCTGCATAGGCAGCATCGACCATGTCCCCCGAGCCCGCGACGAAGCCGACATGCACGGCGCCCGGCGCTGCCTGACCGGCCCGCAGCCAGAAGAACATCCGGCCATTGGCGCCAAAGCCCTTGAGATCGGGATGGCCGGCCGGCCCTTGCTGGCCGTCATAGTCCAGTCGCCGGTTGATCCCCAGGATCAGCAGAACCGCTTCGTAAAAGCCGATGGCGCGGTCGAGATCGTCAACGGTCAGAAAGATATGGTCGAGCATTTTTGTCTCCTGCTCAGATGATGTAGCCGCCGGCGACTTCGATATCCTGCGCATTGATCCAGCGATTGTCGTCCGACAGCAGGCTGGCGATGACACCACCGACCTCGTCGGGCTCGCCGACCCGGTTCAGCGCCGTCATGCCGGCAAGCATGGCCTCGAATTCATCGTTGAGACCGCCGCCCAGCTCGGTGCGGATGCCGCGCGCCCCGAATTCCTTGGCCATGTAGCGCGTGAGCACTTCGAGACCGCCCTTGAGCGCGGCATAGGGCGCGACGCCTGCTGTGGCGACGCGCATTGTCGCGCTGGTCATGTTGATGATGTGACCACCATCGGCCATCAGCGGCAGCAGTGCCTGAGTGAGGAAGAACGGTCCCCTGAGATGGACATTGAACAGCCCGTCGAACTCCGCTGTCGTGACCGTGGTGATCGGTGCAAAAAGGCCATAGCCGGCGTTATTGACCAGGAAGTCGAAATCACTTCGGTCGAAGTGTGCCTGCAGGACAGCGGCAATCGAACCGGCAAAAGCCGGAAACGCGCTGGTATTGGCGACGTCGAGTTTCAGCGCCACGGGCGTGCCGCCTGCCGCCGCGATAGCGGTGACAACTGTCTCGACAGCTTCGGGATTGCTGTTATAGGTCAGGATCACGCCCATGCCCTTGGCAGCGCAAAGCCGCGCCGTGCTGGCGCCAATGCCGCGGCTGCCCCCGGTGATGATCACAACCTTCATTTTCGTCTCCGCTATTTCGCTTTTCGATGCTGAAGGGATAGGCCCTGCCGCAATGGCGCGCTCACCGGATCCTCCTCGATCATTGCCTAATTCTGCTTTTGGCTTGTGGTGGGCGGTCACGCGTGCGAGGACCGACTTATGCAAGAGCAGCTTCAAGAGCTGCGCCGTCTGGCCATCCGGGCCGAGAACCGGCGCACCGAAACCGGGATCCCCCGTGTGGCCATGGTGCAGGGCGAGATCCCGGAGCATCAATTGGCCGCGGTCTATCAGCCCATGGTCAACCTCATCCTCACCGGCTCGAAGACCATGACGGTGGGCACCCGCACCCTGCACTATGATCCGGCGACCTATTTCGTCATGTCGGTCGATCTGCCGGCGGTGGGATCGGTGCATCCGGCACCGAACGGCGAGCCATACCTGGCCCTGAGCCTGACGCTCGATCCGGCGGTAGTCGCCAACCTTCTGACCGATATCGTCAAGCCCTTCGGCGGCGCGCTCTATGACACCGGCTTTTCCATCGCGCCGACTTCGCCAGAACTCTTCGACGCCTGGATCCGAATGCTGCGCCTGATGGATCGGCCCGATGAAGTGGCCGCGCTGGCCCCGGCCTATGAGCGCGAAATCTTGTTCCGGGTGCTGCAGGGTCCGCTGGGCTGGATGCTGCGCGATATCGCCATGCCGGAAACCCCGATCTCGCGTATCGGGGTGGCGATCCGCTGGATCCGCGAGAATTTCTCCGCGCCACTGCGGGTTGCCGATCTGGCGGACATGACCGCACTCAGCGTCTCGGCCTTCCATCGCCATTTCAAGGCAATCACCGCGCTCAGCCCGGTCCAGTATCAGAAGCACGTTCGGCTGCTGCATGCGCGGTCGCTGCTCCTGTCCGGAGAGGGCTCCGCCACGGCGATTGCCTTTGGTGTCGGCTATGAAAGCCCCAACCAGTTCAGCCGCGAATATGCCCGCCAGTTCGGCCTGCCGCCACTCAAGGATGTCGCACGGCTGCGGCTACAGGCGACGTAAGAAGGCGACACGGTCACATTACGGGTATCCTTGTGACCGTGTCTCTGTCCCCGGTGACCCGGTTGCGACTACACGCCGGCAAGCACGGTCGGATCGCCCGAGCGCCAGACATTATCGACTGTGTTCCGTGCAATGACCCACGCTTCGCCCTCACCAGTTCGACGTCGTAGCGGTTCTTCATCAGATAATGCCGGGACGGGTCGGTGCGGAGAACGTGCTGAGCCTCGACCAGCGCGTCCAGTCGCGCAGTATCGCCATCCAGGGTGACGCGCGGATTGCTCACCGAATGGGTGGTGTCGAGTTGGTCCAGCGAGGTTGCAAGAGCAGCGACGATAATGTCGCGACCCTCGATGACTGGATATTCGAAACCGCCCCTTGCTGCGGCGGGACGGAAATCGGATACGGCATTTTCCGCAAGTGCGGAGGCCAGAAGCGTCTTGTCGCGCAGGTCGATGCCAGCGGCGAAACGGTAGAGCGCGTCCACAACGGCGAACCTGTCGGCTGCCTGCGCCAAGTTGTTATTGTCCATGATAGTCCTCGTTTGTTTGTCGATTGCCCATTTGGCCAGCTTCATCTAGAGCCGGGCCGGCTTGGGCATCAGGCTGGGCCGGGGACTACCAGTCATTCCTCGATGGAATGCTACCCGTCAGCTCGCAGGCCCGGCTCGGTGGCGAAGGTTGCCGAGAGGAAATCGATGAACAACCTCACGCGCTGAGCCATTTTTCGACCGCTGACGCTGACCGCCTGGATGGGCACGGCATCGGGCGCAAGGCTATGGAGTATCTGCACGACCCGCCCGGCCTCGACATCGGCATGAAGCAGGGCCTTTGGTCCATGTAGGATGCCAAGCCCCGCCAATGCCGCGGCCCGCAAATCCTCACCATCATTGGATTTGACATGACCCGACGGAATGATCGAGGTGGTACCGGTCTCGCCCCCAAACTGCCATGGCAAAGTGGCACCATCCGTTTGACCTGTAATCAGATTGTGCTCAACTAGCTCCGTGAGGTCTTTCGGCGTTCCGTGCTTCGCCAGATATTGAGGGGTGGCGACAGTTATGGTCTGCATGCTGCCGATGCGCCTGACCAAAAGGCTCGATGAAACGAGTTCGCCCACACGGAGGGCCACATCGACCCCATCCTTGACGAGATCGACACGGCGCTGCGCGACCGAGAACTCAACGGTTATCTCGGGAAACTGCTCGAAGAACGCCGGCAGTCTGGGGATAATATACATGCGCCCAAACGCGGGAGGCGTGGCAACGCGAACAAGACCAGCAACTCCCCGCCCGCCGCGCCGGATGCGACCCTCCGTCTCTTCGTATTCGGAAAGGAGGCGTGTCGCAGAATGGTAGAGATCAAGGCCTGCCGACGTGGCCCGCAGACCGCGCGAGGTTCGATCCAGCAATACAGTCCTTAAGTGGGCCTCAAGCGCGGCAACCTGCTTGCTCACCGCTGGTTGACCAACACCAAGTCCCTGAGCCGCGCGCGTGAAACTGCCGGCCTCGACGACCCTGACAAACATCTGCAGCGTTGAAAGACGATCCATGCTCTTCATTCCCATTTGGAATGAGCTTATCGGCTCAGCGGCGCGTTTGGGGGAGTTCTTTGGTGCAATGCTTGGCGGCGTCCGCCACCGCCCCGACGGCCGCGTCTTTGGGCACCGGAGCCCGCTAGAGCTTGGCGCCGAGGTAGACGAGATAGGCAGCACCGTTCCACTTAAGGGCGGTGAAGAGCATGGCTGAACTTGCGAGAAGCGCGCCCAGCCCGAGCATGGAGGCCGTCATTGCGGTGAAGCCGCGGACCGCAACACCGGCCACGGTCAAAGTGGCCCCTTCCGGCGGTGGCCGAGCGCATCGGAGATGACGAGGATTGTCGTTGCTCCCGGGATCGCGAGCAGCACCGCCGACGCGGCGATGAAGGCTGACCAATGTTCAAGCGGCATGAAGGCGCTCCAGCCAGGGACCTGAAGCAATCCACTGCAACCAAGCGAGCGCAATCCCTTTGGTACAAATCTATGGACGTCAGCTTTCGCATGGTTCCGCAACACGTCCCGCGGCGGTAAAGGGTCGGAAACCGCCGGGCAGAAGCGCGCGCTATTGCGGCCACAGGCCAAGATCACTATCTCCCGAAAGCGACCATTCCTTTTGCCAATGGCTGCCGTCTACGGTTCGCGACAACGTCGTCGACCTGTCTCGGCTATCCTGCTACCCGGTCACGCCGACTGACGGCGAATGATCTCGAAGCCGACGTCGTGAACCATTGATGTGCCGGGCTCCGAAGAGAACCGATCCACCAGCGCGTTGGCTGCGACTTGTCCCAGGACCTGCCGGTCTATTCGGACACTGGTCAGCGCGGGTTCGGTCATGGCAGCGAATTCCTGGTCGCCAAAGCCGATGACGGCCACGTCCTTCGGCACGGAAAGGCCACGCGCCATGGCCTCGACTAAAACGCCATGAGCGAACTGATCGGAGCTGCAGAAAATGACCGAGTTCGGCTCCAGGCCTTGATCGAGCAATACGCCCAGAGCCTGCCTCCCCAACCCCAGAGTTGCTGAGGCCGAGAAGTCCACGCCCTGCACCGAGCGCCCCGTGGACTTTTCGAATCCAGCACTGAACGCATCTCTTCGCCGGACCGCACGCTCGTCGCCTGCCGTGATGGTCGCTGCATTGCGATAGCCTGCTTGGGCTGCGAAATCAGCTGCTGCACGGCCCGCCTCGACATGGGAAAAGCCCACGCAGCAATCGATCGGTGTGTCAGAGATGTCCCAGACTTCGACAACTGGAATCGCCGCATTGAGAAGCATGCGCCGGGCCCCAGCGCTATGCCGTGTACCGGTGAGCAGGAGAGCGTCCGGACGGCGCGACAGGTGTGTCGCGATAGCCTTTTCTTCGCGCTCCAGATCAAAGCCGGTCTCGCTCAGCATAATCTGATAGCCGTGCCCCCACATGATGTCGGAAAAGGCATGAAGCATGCTCGAATAGACGATGTTCGTCACCGATGGCACAAGCGCCGCAATCAGGTTCGACTTGCTCGAAGCCAGGGCGCCGGCCACAGCGTTGGGGACATAGCCCGTGCGGGCAATGGCGTCCTGGATGCGTCGCAGGGTTTCAGGTGAGACCTTGCCCGGCGTTGAAAGGGCGCGGGAAACCGTCACCTGAGACACACCGGCAAGGCGGCCGACCTCGGCCATGGTCACGCCGCCGCCGCGACGAATCTGAGCTGTGTCGCCGGATCGAATTGCCATGGCTCGCTCTTACCGGATGCACATGCTTACGCCAAGCTCTGGCAATCGGAGCTCTGCTGGCGCGATTTGCGCGCCATGACGACTGATAGGGCAACTGATCCCGCGATCAATACCCAGAGTAGGGCGGCGATCCAGCTCTTGGTGAAGAAGATGGTCAGGTCACCGAAGGATTCCAGACTTTTGACGAAATAGATTTCCGCCGATGGCCCGAGGATGAAGCCGATAATAAACGGAGCCACTTCAAGCCTCAGCTTGGTGGCAAGCCATCCGAAGACGCCAAAGATTATCAGGGTCCAGACATCGAACATGATGCCATAATTGATAGTATAGGCGCCGATCACGCACATCATCAGGATGACCGGATAGAGGATGTGCTTGGGCACGGCCACCACCATGGCAAACCAGCGGATAGCAAAATACATCATCACAAACATGGCCAGGTTGGCCACGACCATGGCCAAGATCATCGCATTCCAGGTGTCGCCATTATTGCCGATAAACAGCGGTCCGACCTGGATGCCTTGAAGCGCAAAAGCACCGATCAGTAGCGCAGTCGTGCTGTCGCCGGGAATGCCGAGTGAAAGCAGGGGGACCAGAGCGCCCCCAGTCAGGCCATTATTGCCCGCTTCGGAGGCCATGATCCCTGCCGGCTCGCCCTTGCCGAAGCGTTCGGGATGCTTTGAAGTGGTCTTGGCAGCCGTGTAGGAGAGGATGGAGGCCGCAGACCCGCCCACACCTGGCAGAATGCCCACGAATGTGCCGATGCCGGAGGAGCGGACTAGGTTGAAGACCTGCCCCTTAAAGACCGAGAGGGAAAAGCGCGAATGCTCGCCGACCTTGATCTGGCTGAGCGACATGCCTCTGGGCATGCCCTTTTCAGCGTCTTCAAGGATTGCCGTCAGGCCGAAGAGCGCAATCAGCACCGGCAGTAGCGAGAACCCGCTTTCGAGCCAATAGTCCGTGCCCGGGGGGATCAGTCGGAAATGGCCGTTGCCGCCATCGGTGACATCGTAGACGCCGATCAGACTGACGAAAATGCCCAGAAAGCCCGAGAAGATGCCCAGCAGCATATTGCTCGACAGCGCTGCCATGACGGTCAAGGCAAACAGGATGATCAGGAACTTTTCGACATAGGAAAAGCGTATGGCGAAGTCGGCCAGGGCTGGCGCGAAGAAATAGAGCGCGGCCAGCGATATCAAGCCGCCCACCAGGGACGCGATGATCCCGATGCGCAGCGCCTTTTCGCCTTCCCCGCTCTGGGCCATGGGATAACCGTCAAAACAGGTGGTGATGGATGAGGGCGTGCCGGGAATGCCAAGCAGAATGGCCGGTACCAACCCACCGGAAATTCCGCCCACATAGAGCCCCAGCAGCAGGGCAAGGCCGTTTTCGAGGCCAAGCGAATAGGTCAGCGGCAGGCAGATGGCGACGGCCATGGTCGCCGTCATGCCGGGAATGGCACCGAATATGATGCCGACCAAGGTGCCGACAACGGCGAGCAGAACAAAGAGCGGCGAAATGAGCCCAAGAAAGTCCATGGCGTGATTATCTCCGGCTCAGGGCAGAGTGAGAAAGAAAATGTCGCTGAACAGCCACCAGACAAGCAATGGTCCGGCTAGGGCGACTATGAGGACCGGAATGGCCCTCTTGGGCGTTCGCTCGTGCATGAACAGCAGACCCGTCAACGCGACAAAGGGAATGGAGCAGAGCAAGAAGCCCATGCCCGTATTGGGCCAAATATCGCCGATCGGCACCATCAGAGAAAAATAGAGCACAGTCAGGAACATCGCGCCGAAGAAGCGAGGCTTATCCATCCTGGCGAAGGTTTCGCGCCACATGGCGCCCGAAGCCATCAGGGCTCGGCGTTCTGTAACCAGGATAGCAGCACCCAGGATCAACAGGATTACGCCGATCGCTGTCGGAAATATGAGGTGCGATGAGGCGAAGTCGATCTTCACCTTGGTCCAGTCGCCCATGACCGGTCTCCACAAAAACATGGTAACCCGGCCGAATGTCTCCGGCCGAGTCGGGGAGGAACGATAGCTTACTCGGACTGCAGATCTTCGATGATGCCACCGATCCGCTCGCTCTTGGCGCTGAGATGCTCAAGCGCTTGGGCACGCGGCTGGAAGTTGGGGATGAAGAAGGCCTCGGCCTGACGCTTCTGGATGTCGCCTGCGGCGTAGATTTCACCAAGGGCCGTGTCGATGGCATCCATCAGCGCGGGGTCCATGTCCTTGTTGTAGAGGAGGAAGAATTCCTTGTCGAAGGAGAAGTCCTTTGTGCCATCCAGCGTAACGCTGGTGACGGGGCTGGCATATTGCAGGAAATCGGCACGTGTGGTGGCGCCCATGCCGGCTTCCGGAGCCTGATCGAGCGTTGCCGGGCGGGCAGTGATCCAGACAAAGCGCATGGCCTTCGGATCATCGGCTGGCAGCTGGGTGAACTGCTCGTTGGCCTGGATCGAGCCGTTGATGACATCTGCCAGATCGTCCCACATGGCCTGGTTCTTGTCGGCCTGCGAGCCGGTGTTTACGGCAACGATGTTTTTTTCCGAACCAGGCGAGCGTACCTTGGCCGCATTGCGCATGGCGGTGAAGCCGATTTCCGACACGCCACCGGGCTGGATGGCCACACGGATCTGCGTGCCATTGGCGGCCGCGGTCAGGATGTCGTCCATGGTCTGATAGGGCGAGTCTGCCGGAACGAGGAAGCTGTCACCCGGATTGATCGCGACGGTCGGGCCAACCACGTAATTGGCAAACGGGTCGTCATTGCCTGGCACGCCATAGAGATAGGACAGATAGATCTGGTCGTGATGCAGCATGACCGTGGTGCCGCGTGCATCGCGATCCAGCGCCTTCAGGCCCTCGCTGGTGCCAACCGGATCGACCTTGATGTTGATGCCCAGATGCGCAGCCAGCGCTTCGGCCACGATGGATGCATTCTGGTAGGTGTCTCCACCCGTCGAGGTCGAGCCGATGACCATGCGGACATTGCCCGGCAGGTTCTGAGCATGCGCCGAAGGCGCCGTGGAGACCAGCAAAGCCGCCCCCATGGCAGCAAGAATTGCGCGACGATTGATCATTATCTGTTCCTCCCTGGCCACCTCCCGGCGGCTCCTGTTGCGTCACGGCAGGCGTCCTCCCGCCGAGCCGTTACGAATGCGCGATGTATGCGCATACATTTTCTGCTCCATCAGAGCGCGTGTTGTCAAGCGCCCGCAGCTATCGTTGCCTCAACCAGAGAACCTGCCGTTGACAGCATCGCATGTATACGCATACACACTCTGTAATTGCGGAGGAGTGAGATGAACGACAAGACGCGCAAAAAGGCCGGCCAATTGCGGTCTGCCCGCTGGTTTGCGCCCGATGATCTGCGCAGCTTTGGCCACCGCTCCCGCATGATGCAGCTGGGCTATTCCGAAGATGATTTCATGGGCAAGCCCGTGATCGGCATTCTCAACACCTGGTCAGAGCTCAACTCCTGCCATAGCCACTTTCCCGAGCGTGTCGCGGCGGTAAAGCGTGGGGTCCTGCAGGCCGGAGGTCTTCCGGTGGAGCTGCCGACGCTGTCGGTGGACGAAAGCTTCACTAAGCCGACCTCAATGCTCTATCGCAACATGCTGGCCATGGAAGCGGAGGAAATGATCCGTTCGCACCCGCTCGACGGCGTGGTGCTGATGGGCGGCTGCGACAAGACCACCCCGGGGCTGGTCATGGGCGGCATCACCGCCGGTATCCCGATGATTTACCTGCCTGCCGGCCCCATGCTGCGCGGCAATTATGCCGGCGAAGCCCTGGGGTCCGGCTCGGACGCCTGGAAGTACTGGGACGAGCGTCGCGCTGGCAATGTCAGCGATGAACAGTGGCGTGGCGTGCAAGGCGGCATTGCCCGGTCGGCTGGTGTCTGCATGACCATGGGTACGGCGTCGACCATGACGGCTATCACCGATGCGCTGGGGCTGACCTTGCCGGGCGCCTCATCCATTCCGGCGGTGGATTCGGCCCATAGCCGCATGTCGTCCGACTGCGGTCGTCGCATTGTCGACATGGTATGGGAAGAGTTGACGCCCGACCGGATCGTCACCGAAGCCTCTGTGCGTAACGCCGCCATTGTCGCCATGGCCACCGGCTGCTCGACCAATGCCGTCGTCCACCTCATCGCCATGGCGCGCCGCGCCGGCGTTGCCCTGACGCTGGATGATCTCGATGCCCTCGGTCGCAATACGCCGCTGCTTGCCAATGTCCGGCCATCGGGCAAGGGCTATCTGATGGAAGACTTCTATTTCGCTGGCGGGCTTCTGGCGCTGGAAAAGCAGATCGCCGATCGCCTCGACACCTCGGCCGTCACGGCCAATGGCAAGACATTGGGCGAAAACATTGCCGAAGCCGTCGTCTACAATGATGATGTGATCCGCCCCCTTTCCAACCCGGTCTATCACGAAGGGTCGCTGGCGGTTCTGCGCGGCAATCTCTGCCCGGATGGCGCCATCATCAAGCCCGCCGCCTGCGACCCGAAATACTATGTGCATCAGGGCCCCGCTCTGGTCTTTGACTCCTATCCAGAGATGAAGAAGGCCATCGACGACGAAAACCTCGATGTCACACCCGACGACGTTCTCGTTCTGCGCAATGCGGGGCCACAGGGCGGGCCGGGCATGCCGGAATGGGGCATGCTGCCCATTCCCAAGGCGCTGATCAAACAGGGCCATCGCGACATGCTGCGCATTTCGGACGCCCGCATGTCGGGCACCTCCTATGGCGCTTGCGTGCTGCATGTGTCGCCGGAAAGTTTTGTGGGCGGGCCGTTGGCATTCCTGCAGACGGGCGACATCATCAAGCTCGATCTGCCCAATCGCCGCCTCGACATGCTGGTGGCCGAGGATGAAATCGAGCGCCGCCGCGCTGCCTGGACCCCGCCAGCGCCGCGTTTCGAAAGGGGTTGGGGCTGGATATATTCCAAGCATGTCACTCAGGCCGACAAGGGCTGCGATTTCGACTTCCTTGAACGCGATTTCGGCCGCGCCGCCGGCGAACCCGACATTTTCTAGGAAAGGCTCAAGCGATGACACTCTCTCTCGAACAGGCCCTGACGGGGATTTCCGGCATTCTGGTCACGCCCTATGACGCCAATGGCGATGTGGCGCCGCACAAGCTGGCCCCGATCCTGGACCGCGCTCTTGGGGCCGGGCTCCATATGCCGGTTGTCAATGGCAATACCGGCGAGTTCTATGCTCTGACCACCGAGGAAGCCTCCACCATGGTGCGCGAGGTCGTGCGTCTGGTTGACGGTCGCGCACTGGTTCTGGCGGGCATCGGTCGCGGTGTCCGGGACGCTATGGCTTTGGCCAAGACGTCGGCTGAGGCGGGCGCGACCGCGCTCATGGTGCATCAGCCACCTGACCCCTTCGTATCCCCGCGCGGCATTGTCGACTATCTGAAGGCGGTCGCCGACGCTTCGGGCGGCCTACCGATGATGCTTTATCTGCGCAATGACACCATCGGCACCAAAGCCATTGCCGATCTCTGCGCGCTTCCGCAGGTTAAAGGCATCAAATGGGCAACGCCCAATCCGCTCAAGCTCGCTGAAGCCAAGGCCGCCTGTGATCCTGACCTCGTCTGGGTCGGCGGGCTGGCCGAGATTTGGGCCCCGGCCTTCTATGCGGTTGGCGCGCGTGGCTTTACCTCCGGCCTGATCAATGTCTGGCCCGAACGATCCCTGGCCATCCATGCCGCGCTCGAAGCGGGCGACTATGCCGGAGCCAATGATCTCATCGCGGGTATGAAGGCCTTCGAGGAAATCCGGGCCGAAGAAATGAACGGCACCAATGTGACCGGCGTGAAGGCCGCGCTGCTGGCGCTCGGCCGCGATTGCGGTCCGACGCGTCCGCCTTCCGCCTGGCCGCTGACGTCTGCCCAACAGGCCAAGCTCGACGCCTTCATTGCCCAAAACCAGCTGACTTGAGGACTTTCCAGATGGATACCGCACTGCGCGACAAACTCATGACCGTCTCGGTCGCCACCCTGGCCACGGCCCTGTTCAAACGCGGCTTGCGCAACCAGGTCATTCAGGGCGTGCACCCGGTCAAGGGCAAGGGCGTCAACATGGTCGGCCCGGCCTTCACCCTGCGCTACATTCCGGCCCGTGAAGATCGCAATCAGCTGGTCGAGTTCCGCAATCCCGCCCATCCGCAGCGCGTCGCCGTCGAAACCTGCCCTCCGGGCCATATTCTGGTCATGGATAGCCGCAAGGATCCGCGTGCGGCTTCCGCTGGCGATATTCTGGTCACAAGATTGATGGTGCGTGGGGTTGCCGGTGTCGTCACCGATGGCGGCTTCCGCGATGCTGCAACAATTGGCGAGCTCGACATTCCCGCCTATCACGCGCGCCCATCCAGCCCGACCAACCTGACGCTCCATGAGGCGCTCGATCTCAACGTCCCCATTGGCTGTGGTGATGTCGCGATCTTTCCCGGCGACATATTGGTCGGCGACGACGATTGCGTCATCGTCATCCCCGCGGCCTTGGCGGACGAAGTTGCCGATGAGGCGGTGGAAATGACTGCCTATGAGGATTTTGTGGTCGAAAAGGTCAAGGCGGGCACGCCCATCATCGGTCTCTATCCGAAAACCAAGGACGAGTTCACCTCAGAATTCGCAGCTTGGCGACTGCAGCATAGCCGCTAGCGCCCCATAACGGCGCTTCATAGTCACTTTGGTTATTTGAAAGCTGGCAATCGAGGTGGGCCGTCGTTCAATGGCCGCGTCAATGCTCGCTGCACGTGCTTGCCGCTCGGCGAGGCGAATACTCCAGGCCAACCGGATGTCGAATTTGGTTGACATGTATGGTAGTTGGTCGCAAATCTGCAGCCATCTGAGCGGGAACAATCCCCCAGAAATGGCCGGAGACACGTCATGGACCCCCAGAGGTCCAGCCAGGGTATGTGGTAAAGCGTGAGCTACGCGGTATGTCTTTGGTCTGACCGTTTAAACAACGGACCGATGCTCATATCGACCTTCTGAGAGACCCGCAGACGATCTCAACCGTGCGGTCGCGGTTGGCGGGACGGTCCTCATCCACCACTTCCCTGCCTCCCTTTCGCACAATGATCCGGTAAACGGACGAGCGGGAGGACGAGCAGCGTGAACGATCAGCCGGTCGGCGCATCCACTGACATGGAGTGCTATCTCTTCGACCTGAACGGATATCTGGTCATACCGGGTGCCCTGGGCACCGAGGAGCTTGCCGACTGCAACAGAACGCTCGACGCCTTCACGGGCTTCGTCGGCAGCGAATTCCGCGGCAACGTCTTTGCGCACAATGATGCCGCCCGCCAGGAAGGCATTATGCTGCAACAGATCTATGAAGCCGGTCCCGTCTGGCAGCGAATGATCGATCATCCGTCCTGGTTCGCCAAGGCAGTGCATTTCATCGGCACGGACGATCCGGAGAATTTCGACGGCCATCACGGTCCCGCCTTCATCGACGAGTGTTTTGCTACCATCCGCGGCCCCGGCCAGGCGCTGCGCCTGCATTCGGGTGGTCATGTCGGCACAATCCGCACCCAATACCGCTTCCATGCTGGCAAGTTCCATTGCGGTCAGGTCAATGTGCTGATCGCGCTCAACGATATCGGCCCCGGTGATGGCGCCACAATGGTCATCCCGGGTAGTCACAAGTCCAATCTGCGCCATCCGCAGACCGTTGCGCTGAACCGGCGCGACGAGCAGACTTCGGTCGACGGCGTGGCCGGCGCAGTGGAGATACACCTCAAGGCTGGCGACGCGCTCCTGTTCGTTGATGCCATCATGCATGGTGCTGCGCGCCGGGTTAACCCGGGCGAGCGCCGCATGACAGTCTATCGCTACGGACCCAGCTGGGGCTATTTCCGCCACCGCTTCGTGCCCAGCGCGGCCTTGCTCGAACAGCTGACGCCGCTGCAGCGCAAGATCGTCATGCCGCATCAGCCGCCCATGGTGGCCGGCTCATGAAACATCGAACCAGACAGGGGTACCGGCCTTCGGAGCATCCGATACCGAACAGACTGGCCGCCACAACTTGTCGCGCCAGGTAGGGTTCCGGCTGTCCCGAATCCGGCGCGAACAATCAGGATCAGCTTTCCGTAGAACGGATAGCAGAAGTCAGACAACGATATGGCGGCGGATGAGGAGAACCGCTGCAGCGAGGACATTGCTCAACAGGGAGGACACCACATGAGCAGCTTTAACCGAAGGACATTCCTGGCCAGGACCGGCGCCGCTGCCGGATCCATCGCCCTACTGCCGGCCTTTGGCTTGCCGGCCTTCGCGCAGGACAAGCAGGTCCGCCACTTCTGGTGGGGCAATCCCGAGCGCGACAAGCGAACATTCGCAGTCATCGACCTCTATAACGCCAAGAATCCGGGCACTGTCGTTTCCGGCGAGACCCTTGGCTTTGCCGACTACTTCACCAAGCTGACCACCCAGATCGCCGGCGGCAACATGCCCGACGTGATCCAGCAGGGCTATGGGGTGCTGTTCGAATATATCGCCAATGGCGCCGTGGTGCCGCTGGACGACTATGTCGGGACCAGCCTCGATATCTCGAGGATCGACCAGTCCGCCATCGATGCTGGCACGGTCGACGGCAAATTCTATGCCCTCTCGATCGGCGCCAATTCGCATATGGCGCTCTACAATACCCGGCTCTACGAGGAGGCCGGGATCACCGTCGGGGAAGATTTCGATCCCTATGGCTATACCTATGACGACCTGCAGCGGATCGCCGTCGAGATCAAGAACGCCACGGGCATTGCCGGCACCGACGACAATACGGCCGACTACCAGAATTTCTCCGACTTCACCGTGCAAAAGGGTGCCAACCTCTACAATGAGGACGGCTCCTATGGTCCGACCCAGGAAATCGTCGAGGAATACTGGAGCATCTGGCAGGCGATGCGCGAGGCTGGCGGCACCCCCCCGGGACCGGAATCGGCGGGCCTGGCCGGCGTATCCGATCTCAGCCAGATTGGCGTTGTCACCGGCAAGTCGGCCACCTCGTTCCTGTGGAGCAACCAGCTGGTGGGCGCCCAGGGACTGATGCAGGACACGCTGGGCGCGGCCATGTATCCCAATACGCCCGCCATGGTCCCCGGCTCGGTGATACAGCCCAGCCAGTTCATCTGTCTCACCCGCGACAGCGCCGATCCGGAAGCGGCCACGGCCTATATGAGCGCCTTCGTCAACGATCTGGACATGACCAGGGTCCTGGGTCTCGAGCGCGGCATTCCCTCCAATAGCGAGGTGCGCGCGGCCCTCGAGTCGGACCTGACCCCGGCTGAAGCGGTCTCGGTGGCCTTTTTTGACGCCATCCAGGGCAAGACGGCGCCGCTCACCGCACCGCCGCCCAGCGGCTCGGGCGAGGTGGAACAGACCTTTGAACGCGTCGCCGTGTCCGTGCTGCTTGGGGAGAGATCAATACCCGAGGTCGCCAGCGACTTCCTCGCCCAGGCCAGTGCCATCTTGCGGCGCGCCTGAGCGTTTACCCATCCGCCCCTGGATATCGGGGCGGGTACCCGGGTGGGGTGCTGAGGTCTCCCTGACACAGCACTCCCACCCACACCACGACTCGGGGAACCAGCCCATGGAAAAATTTCTGCGCCGCAACTTTGCCGGTTATGCCTTTCTGGCCCCCTGGCTGGTCGGCTTTTTCCTGTTGGCTATCGGGCCGATCCTGGTCTCGCTCTATCTGAGCTTTACCAAATACAACATCGTGCGGCCGCCACAGTGGATCGGGCTGGAAAACTACCAGTACATGTTCCAGTTCGACGACCGTTTCAAAAAGGCGCTGGAGGTCACCTTCACCTTCGTTGCCGTCTCGGTGCCGGCCAAGCTGGTCTTTGCGCTGGGCGTCGCCATGGCGCTCGACAAGGGCATTCGCGCCATTGGCTGGTACCGCGCGCTGTTCTACCTGCCTTCGATCCTGGGCGGCTCGATTGCCGTGGCCATCCTGTGGCGCCAGCTGTTCGACTACAATGGCGTGATCAATGCCGTGCTGCGCCTGTTTGGCGGCGACGGCCCCTATTGGCTGAGTGACCCGCGTTATTCTCTGTGGACGCTGATCGTGCTGGCGGTCTGGCAGTTCGGGTCGCCCATGCTGATTTTCCTCGCTGGCCTGCGTGCCATTCCCCAGGAACTCTACGAGGCGGCCGAGATCGACGCGGCCGGGCCGGTGCGCAAGTTCTTTGCCATTACCGTACCGCTGCTGGCGCCGGTGATCTTCTTCAACCTGGTGCTGCAGATGATCGAGGCCTTCAAGAGCTTTTCGGGCGCCTTCATCATCTCGGGCGGCGCCGGGGCTCCGCTCGACAGCCTGCTGTTCTTCACGGTCTATCTCTACAATGAAGCCTTCAGCTATCTGCGCATGGGCTATGCGTCGGCGCTGGCCTGGATATTGCTGGCGATCATCGCCGTCTTCACTGCCATTGCCTTCTGGAGCTCCAAATACTGGGTCCATTATGAAAACGAGCGGGGCTGAACCATGACCGAGACCCCTATCAGCAATACGGCGGCCGTCGCGGCCGAATACCGGGCGGCCCGGGCCCGGCGTGCCAAGCGGGCCGGGCTGCTCAAGCACCTGTTCCTGGTCATCACCGCCCTCATCATGGTCTATCCGCTGCTCTGGATGCTGGCCAGTTCGCTCAAGCCGGACAACCAGATTTTCGGCGACCTCGGGCTGTGGCCGAGCAGTTTTGAATGGTCAAACTACTGGCGGGGCTGGAATGCGCTGCCGGTCAGCTTCACCCGGTTCTTCTGGAATTCCACCGTGATCACCGTGCTATCGGTGATTGGCAATGTCATCTCCTGCTCGTTTGCCGCCTATGCTTTTGCGCGGCTGGAATTCAACGGCAAGACCATCTGGTTCGCGCTGATGATGATGACACTGATGATCCCCTATCATGTAGTGCTGATCCCGCAATATCTGCTGTTTCTGAACCTGGGCTGGGTGGATACCTATCTGCCGCTGATCGTGCCGAAATTCCTGGCCGGCGACGCGTTCTTCATCTTCTTGATGATCCAGTTCTTCCGGCAATTGCCGCGCGACCTTGACGAGGCGGCCATGATCGACGGCTGCAGCCCGTTCAAGATCTGTTGGGCGATCATCATGCCGCTGAGCCTGCCAGCCATGGCCACGGCGGCGATCTTCTCCTTCATCTGGACCTGGGAGGATTTCCTCGGCCCGCTGATTTATCTCAACGACATCAATGACTACACCGTACCCTTGGCCTTGCGCATGTTCACCAGCCAGGACAGCGTTTCGCAATATGGCCCGATGTTTGCCATGTCGATCCTCTCCATCCTGCCCATCCTGGTCTTCTTCGTCATCTTCCAGCGCATGATCATTCAAGGCATCGCCATGAGCGGGCTCAAGTAAGGACTAACCCATGGCCTCCGTTACCCTCAGCGACGTCCGCAAATCCTATTCCGGCTTCGAGGTCATCCATGGGGTGAGCCTTGACGTGCAGTCCGGCGAGTTCCTCGTGCTGGTTGGCCCCTCGGGCTGCGGCAAATCCACCCTGCTGCGCATGATCGCTGGCCTCGAAGAAATCACCGACGGCACGATCGCCATTGGCGACCGCGTCGTAAACGACCTGCCCGCCAGCCAGCGCAACCTCTCCATGGTGTTCCAGAGCTACGCGCTCTACCCGCATATGAGCGTGCGCAAGAACCTGGCCTTCGGCCTGAGCAATCTACGCATGCCCAGGGACGAGATCGCCCGCCGCGTCGCCGATGCCGCCAAGATCCTGCAGATCGGGGAACTGCTCGAGCGCAAGCCGCGCCAGCTGTCGGGCGGCCAGAAGCAGCGCGTTGCCATCGGCCGGGCCATTGTGCGCGAACCCCAGCTCTTCCTGTTCGACGAACCGCTGTCCAACCTTGATGCCGAATTGCGCGTCCAGATGCGCGTGGAGCTTGCCGGCCTCTATCAGCGCCTGGGCACCACCATGATCTATGTCACTCACGACCAGATCGAGGCCATGACCATGGCCACCCGCATCGTCGTGCTGAACAAGGGCAATATCGAGCAGGTCGGCACCCCCTTCGAGCTCTACAATTTCCCTCGCAACCTGTTTGTCGCCAGCTTCATCGGCTCGCCCAAGATGAACCTGCTGGCGGCCAAGGCGAGCAACGGCCGCGCTAGCATCCCAGGTCTCGGCAGCATCGCCCTGCCATCGGGCATGACTGCCGATGGCGCCCTGACCATTGGCCTCCGCCCTGAACAGCTCGGCATCGACGGCACGGGCGACCTCAGCGTCACCGGCACCATCGCCCTGGTCGAATATCTGGGCAGCGAAATCTTCATCTATCTCAGGCTCGAAACCGGTCAGACCGTCATGGTCAAGGCGCCGGGCAAGTCGGGCTACCAGAATGGCCAGAGCCTTACCATTGCGCTCCGTTCCGATGACGCACATTACTTCGATACCGAAGGCAATCGCCTGGCCAAAGCTGGCGATCCAGCCCGATGAGCGATCTGCTGGCCTGCGCTTCTGGGCGGATCGCAGACCGCTACGACCAGGCGGCTCGCGAACTGTTCGACTGCATCAAGCCAACCGACGTTGACGGCGACATTCTCCATCAAGGGGTGCCTATCATGGCTGCTGGCTAGCATGCACTGGCACCATCAATGGCGAGCTGCTGGCACGCTTCCTGCCCGATATCGCCACCTGTTCAACCTTCGCCGATTTCCAGCGCGGTGACGGCCTCACTCGCAACTCGGGTGGCCATTTCGGATTGGAAATCAATTTACTGGTGAAGGCTCCAACTTCTCACTCTCTCGATTTACGAATCGCTTGTCGTCAACTTGCGCGCGCTGATTGCCGCTGAACATGCCACCCTTGAACACGGTAGAAGCCAGGTCTGTGGTGAAGACAACCAGGTCGCTGGTCTGTTCTGCATTGATGGTCGCCTCGGTCGACACCAAGGCGCTTTCTCCAGTGACCAATGTCAGTCCGGCCACCGATATCCTGCCGTCGAAGACATAGACCAGATGCAGCGGGGACGCGGCTTCGACTGCTGGCAAAACAAGTGGCACGCCTTCCGATAGCCGAACGTCATGCACCCAAGACCGGCTCCGCACCTGCAGGACCTCGCCTGCGTGCGGGCTGGCCAGCAAACGCCAGGCATCCTTGTTGAACACATCCTCCAGGTCTCTGAACCGAACTTGGGGCGGGAGACCGCCGACGCTCGGGCGGAGGAAGATCTGCAGGCCCGTCAGCTCTTCGCCCGGCTGTACCTGCTCCTCGTGCTCGAACCGGCGCCCGGCGCCCATGAGCATCAGGCGCTTGTTCGATACCTCGGACGTGTGCCCTTCAGAGTCGGAGTGGAGTACACGGCCGCTGCGCAGGTAGGTCAGAATCTCGTCATCGCGGTGCGGATGCATAGCGATCAATGTCCCTGGCAGAACGTGCGCGTGGTCAATCCGCCCGATCGTGCCAACACCGCTGTCGTCGCCATCACCGGCTAGGCCGGGCCACAAGATCTCGATGCCGAAGCCTCCACTCCCGTGTCGACGCTTGATTGAACGTTCAAGCTTGATCGGAGCGTCCGTTGCCAGGCTGGTCATTGTTATTTCCTTTCGATGAGTGGCCTCAGCTCAAGTGACCTCCCAGGGTCAGAATGGGTGACTGCCGACTAAAAAGCGTGGATGTGGAAAAGGGGAACTCCATCCGCCCGAAACGGGCTTCGGTAGCGATTGCGCGGGTTTCGATCGCGCAATCGCCGTCTGATATTCAGAGTGCCAAAATCAGCTCAAATGCTCGGTGAGAAAGGCGCCGATGTCGTCGATAGCCTCGGGGGCGCTGCGCAAGGTGGTCACGTTGGACAAGAACACATGGATCATACCGTCCCAGATATGGGCCTCGATCTGACCTCCGGCAGCTTCCATCGCCTGAGCGTAGCGAACTGTGTCATCAAGGAAGACGTCATCTTCACCCACGTGGATCCGAATGGGCGGCAGGTCGGTCAGGTCGCCATAGATGGGCGAGACCCGCGGATCCTCGGGTGGTGTGGCGCCGAGATAGGCAGCCGCAGCGGTGATAAGGGCCGCCTTGGTGCTGAGCGGATCCGCTTCGGCCCGGTTGTCCATGCTCGGACTCTGGAGGGAAAGATCGACCCAGGGAGAAATTGCGACAGCCGCGACAGGCCGCAGGCCTTGATCAACGGCTCGGCGGGCCAAGGCAAAGGCCAGCCCCCCGCCGGCTGAATCACCCACCAGAGCGATCCGCTTGTACCCAAGCTGGTTGAGACCTGCATAGGCGTTCCAGGCATCATCATATGCGGCCGGGAATGGATGTTCGGGTGCCAGGCGGTACTCCGCCACGAAGGCTGCAGTGTTGGCGGCCTTGACGATGTGGCTGACAAGGAAGCGATGCGTGGCGGCGGAGCCAACAACGAAGGCGCCGCCATGGAAGTAAAGCAGCACGGCCTCGCTGCTGGAATTCTCCGGACGGACCCACCAACCGGGCACACCGCCTACGGTTGCCGCTTCATAGGTTACACTGTCTGCGCTAGGCACCTGGCTCATGATCCCGTCGAAGGGAGCGCGCGCCTCAGGAGCCGTGAGCAGGCCTTTGCCAGGCAGCAGCATTGGCCGCATCGCCGCGAGAACGGCGTGGTCTTCAGCATACTCGGCATGTGTGATGATTGTCATTTCATTATCCTTTGTGGGTGTTGGCTTCAGGCCCGCGTAGGCAAAAACGCGCCATGAAAGCGCGCGGCGTTGGCCCGCTTTATTTCAAGAACGGGTTGATCGCCGCCAGCGTGTCGTCAAAGCGCCCCTCTGCCTCGGCATTACGCATGAAGTCGACGCCTTCAACGAGGATTTCGGCCGGCGTTGGCTTCTGCTGAAAGAGTGCAATGACCTGGTCGGCGAAGGTATCGAGTGGCATGAAGCGCTCGTTGGACTTCTGGCCGGGGGTCAGGTCCGTCTGCACGGCAGGCGGCACCAGTTCGATGACTTCGACCCTGCCCTTGAGCACCGCTCGCAGCGACACCGTGTAGCTGTGGATGGCGGCCTTGATTGCGGAATAGGTTGGGGCGATCACCAGTGGCACGAAGGCCAGTCCGGAGGTGACATTGACGATGGCAGCGTTCGGCTGAGCGGTCAGATGCTCGATCAAGGCGTTGGTGACCCGGATTGGTCCGAGCAAGTTGTTGGTCACAGAGGCTTCCGCATCACTGAGATCGCGCGCTCTATCGAGCCCCATCTCCATCCGCATGATGCCAGCGCTATTGATCAGCACGTTGAAATTGGGAAAATCCGTCACAAGCGTCTCGGCAAAGGCTGCGATGCTGGCAGGATCGTCCTGATCAAGTGTCAGTGCGTGCATGTTGGGCCGTCCGCCGATTGCCGTCTGCAAAACGTCCATCCGTCGGCCAGCGATGATCACCGTGTTGCCGAGGTCGTGAAACCGGTGGGCGAGTGCTTCCCCAATGCCGGTGCCGCCGCCGGTGATGAGGATGGTATTTCCTGTGGTCTGCATGGAGCTTGTCCTTTCAAGAGCTTGTGGCCGAACCCCGACGCGATGTCGGGGTGGTTGTGTGAGTGCCCTTTGAAAGTAGTTGTCCACGATCCATGCCAATAGCCGCTCAATCTAGACGCGGCGTCTCGCCAGTGGATCGATGGGATTGGCCGAAAGGCATCGCCTCATGCGGGGAGGTCGCATCTTGCAGGACCAAATTCTGGGGGGCGTGGATGCGCACCGCTGCTGGTGCCAACCGCAGGATCCAGCCTGGGTTAAGTGGTCATCGCTGTTCGAAGCCTGACGAGGGAGGAGGGCATGTTGGCTATCTCGCCGGGCTATGACCCAGGCGATCCTGGAAGGCCTGACGTTGCGGCAGGACCCCACTCGCACTTGCCATTGAAGAGGCAATACGCCGTCCTTCATCTCAGTGGTGCTCAGACTTTTGTGGCTTTGGCGGCCGACATACGCCGCCAATTCATCAGGCGTCCTTTTGCAAAGGACTGCTTCAAAATGCTCAAGAAAGGCTGACACCCGCGCGCTCAACAGTCGGCGCGACGGATAAAAGAGTCCATAGGGCAATATCGGCGGCATCGAGATCGTCCCAGTGCACGAGCCGGCCGACGGCCATGTCATGGATAGCCAGTGATATTGCAGGCCGCGCGGCGCCAATGCCGGCGAGAACCGCATCGCGAACCACTATCATTGACGAGAGTTTTAGGACGGGCCCAACAGTTGTGAGTTCGCCGCCATCATTGGCCTTGATCTTCCACTCCTTGCCCATCATTGGTGCCGCGCATAACCGCTGGCACCGGGCGATAGTCAGTGGGAAGAACTGAGCTCGGACTGGCCACCACCCCCAGCCGATCATGCAGGAAGGCTCTGCCCACAAGGGTTTCATTGGCTTGGGGATTGACCCGGACAACTAGGTCGTGGGCCCCTTCGATCATGTCGACTTCTCGGTCGTCCGTCGTCACCTCAAGGTGCACGTCGGGATAGGTCATCGCGAATTCCGCTGCCAACTTACCCATTGCCGCTTGTGAGAATAGAAGCGGCGCGCTGATCCGCAATCGCCCGCAAGGACTGCCGCCTCCAGAGGCGTTCGACGTGGCGGCTTCGTCGAGCTCGATGACCAAATGGCCGCTACGCTCATGGATCGCCCGCCTTTCCTCGGCAAGCTTGAGCTCGCGCCTCCACGTTCGAAGAGCTGCAGCGCGAGGCCGGCTTCCAACTCGCTCACGCGGCGGGACAGGGTCGCCTTCGCTCGTCCTGCGGCGCGGGCCGCTTTACCGAAGCCGCCATGGCGGGCCACAGCGAGCTTAGCCGAGGGGCATGCCCATGAGCTTTGCAAACGGCACAGGATTGGCGTATTCGCGGACATGCGAAATACGCTCATCTTGCATCGACATTTTAAAGACGTAGACATTGCGGTAGCTGGCCTCGGTGTCTCGCTGGATCAGATCGCCCTTGGCTTCAACAAATGCAGTCTTGCCGTCGTCGGACACGTAGGTCCTGCGTTCAGTAAGCTTCACCTGGCTGAAGTTGCTAAAGATGGTGGCGATGTAGCCAAGCGCCTGCTCCCGGCCCTCAAATGTAAACCATGGGGCAGGATCCCCCGTGTTCGACAACGGAATATCGATTGTGGGAGCATCCCCAAGCAGGCTTGAAAACGTCTCCAGATCCTGCGCCTCAAGCGCATTGAGGTATGCGTCAGATAAAGCCTTGATGGTCATTTCGCGGTCCTTTTTTGGAATGATGGTTCAGGCTCAGCCTTGCGGTGCCTGTCTTACCTTGATTGCAGGTTGAGATTAGTGGCCCGGGATTGCGCCTGATAGACCAGCATTTGAGACGCATCGTCTTGCCAGCGATACGAGGTAAGCCTCAGCATCCGAACCGACACGGCTGCCACGGCGCCAGTGACCATCTGCTGATCACCGGCGCGACCGCAACGACGGCCCGCTTCATACCTGTCGCTTGGCCGCGGCATGGTGCTCAGCCTCGCCAACGCGGTTTGTACTCGACTTTTGCCTGCAATGCCGCGGAAGGGGACGCGCGAGCTGTTGCTGCATTTGTCGCAGTGGCCGGCGCAAAGGCCGTTCCGCTCATGCCCGATACTGGCGAGGCATCATTGAAGGCCTGCCACGCCCCGGATCCAGCGGTTGACGGAGCCGCGCGGGCGCGCGCCTCAAGATATCTCCTGAAGCCCATGTCGACGGGGTGTTCGCCCAAGCAGGTATCGACGATCACACCTATAGTGTCTCGTCGCCCGGTCATTTCTTGGATTCGCTAATATGCTGCGGTATTCAATGATCGGCAAAAAGTCACGCAGCCTGCCGATCAACTGCATGTGTCAGCGCTGAAGGTGGCAGCAAAATCACTATTTGCAACCTGTCGGAGCGCCGCCAGAAATGCATCCCGACTATTGGCGGGAATGCTCGCGAGCAGGGCATTCTCGATGTCAATTACCGCCACCGTAGCTGCAGCGAGCACTTTTTCTCCCTTGTCAGTAAGGCGCAGGAGCTTGGCTCTTCGGTCACTTGGATCCGGCGTCCTGACCACCAGCCCTGACTTTTCGAGTTCGTCCAGCAGCCCAACAAGGACACTTTTGTCGAATGCGCCCATTCGGGCTATCTCCAGTTGGGACGCCATTGGCTGCTCCGCAATCGCGGTGAGTACCACATAGCCACGCAAGGACAGCTGGTGCTTGCGCACAACTCTCTCTTCTATGCTTCCCAGACCTCGTGCCAGCCGCACCGCGCACCAGTGCAGGTCCTCCCCTAGGGCACGTAGCTTACTCGGCGTCGCATTCTGTGGCGCTGATTTTGATGCAGGCATGGCAATCTCCTCGGGCCACACCTAACCCCTGAAAACTCCATGTTCAAGATAATTCGACCTTGACATAGTTTGTCATGCAAACTATTTGATATGCATACCAACCGAAGGGCAGTCCGATGACTCAAGAAATGCTCACTCCAGAGAATACAACCGTGATCCTGATCGACTATGCGGTGGGGTTTGCGAACCTACTGCGATCCCACGACCTTTCCACCCACCTGAACAATGCGGTTGCCTTGGCAAAACTTGCGATCAACTGGAATACAGGGCTTGTGGTGACCAACGGCGTTCCCTCCAAGCCTACCGGTGCGCTCTATCCGGAGCTTGCCGCCGTGATCGGCGGTCATCCTGTGATTGAGAGGCCCGCCCACTACAATTCCTTCCTGGACCCAAATTTCAGGGCTGCCGTCGAGGCAACCGGGCGCAAGAAATTGGTTATCGGTGGTGTTTCGACCGAAGGCTGCGTGCTTCAAACAGTCCTTGGTGCCTTGCGCGAGGGATATGAGGTCTACGTTGTGGTTGATGCCTCGGCCAGTCTGTCACGTGAGACTCACGAAGCGGCAGTGCAGCGCATGATCCAGGCAGGAGCCGTGCCCGTGACCTGGTTCTCCGTCAGCGGCGAATTCCTGGTTGATCAGACCGCACCCCAGAGCGCGATCCATCAGAAGCTGATGGCCGAACATGTTCCGGAGATGAGAATGGGCGTGCTGCATTACAAGTCCGCGCAAGCACAAGCCGTCGCAGCCTAGCAAGATCAACCTTCCTGTTTCGATCTACTCGCCAGCTGTCGCGACATGACGAAAACGGAAATCTGCTGCCGGAGCGATAGCCCCGGCACAACCATCAACGATTTGCTTGATACAGTAAGGAGCCGAAATGATTCCGGCCAAACACCAGCAAGTATTATTCCTCTTCAATATGACTTTGATGATGAGCCTCACTCTCTCCGCTGTCTTCTTTGTTCTTGAGGGAAAGCCAGCATCAATGGAACTGGGGCAGGCTGCAGCCACATGGTTCCAGCGCTTTCTCAAGGTCTATGTCGCGGTGGTGCCCGCCGTTGTCGTCATCTCGCCTTTGGCCAAGAAGCTCACCATGGCTTTGATCATCAAGCCGAGCGGGGCGTAACAACGCGGCCGCCGCCAGATTCTGGCGGTCCCAGGCAGATATGGTGCATGTCTCCCGCGCCAGGATCAAACTGCAAAACTGGGTCTGCCGTCAGTCAAACCCCGGTACAGCCCCTCCGAGCCGACATGGTGGCTTTCCATCCAGAAGGGTCGACGGCTTCGGGTTCGCCGGACAAGCCGCCTGATTGCAGCAGCATCATGGGCATGGGAAGATCGCTTGCCGCGGGCTAGCCCATTTTGTGATGTGGGCCGGATGGGTGAGCGTCAGGCCATGGCGGCTTGGTAGATGTTCAGAACATCATCGACCGACATTGGCCGGGGATTGTTGTCCATGAGCCGGCGGATGGCGTGCGCTTCGACTGCCCAGCTGGACAAATCGTCGCCGCTGGCGCCGTGCGCCGCGAGGCTGGTCTCTATGCCAAGGTTCCGGCAATAATCGAGGCCGGCTGACAGGACGGCCTGGCCGCCTTCGCCTTTGAAGTGCAACAGATTGCAGATCGTTTCAGTCTTCTGATCGGCCACAGGCGCATTGAATGCCAGCACATGGGGGAAGATCAGCGCATTGGCGAGACCATGCGGAAGCTTGAGACGCGTCCCCAGCGGATAGGCCAATGCATGACCTGCAGCCGTGTTCACCGGGCCCAGGCAGACGCCGCCGTAATAGGACGCCAGCATCATGCCGGCACGAGCCTCGGTATCGGCGCCGTCCGCTACCGCGCGGGCCAGATACTGACCAACCAGCTGAATGCCGAGCGTGGCATAGCCGTCGATCACGGGGTGCGCCTTGATATTGGTGAACGCCTCGACGCAATGCGCCAGGGCGTCAATGCCGGTGGCGGCGGTGACGGCGGCGGGCACCGAATAAGTCAGCTCGGGGTCGAGCACGGCAATATCGGCAAGCATGAAGTGGCTTTCCACCGCCAGCTTGGCCAGGGTTTTGGGATTGGTGACCAGGGCCCGGATGCCGGCTTCTGAGCCTGTGCCGGACGTCGTTGGCACCTGGGCCAGAGCCGTGCGACGGCCGGCAGCCTTGTTCGGCCCGACAACATCGAGGATCGACTGGTCGCTATCCCAGAGCACGGCCACCAGCTTGGCGACATCCATGACCGAGCCGCCGCCCAGGCCGATCACCAGATCAGGCCGGAAATCGCGCGCCGCGGCGAGGACCGCCTCGACTGCAGGCAGATCGGGTTCGGGCGGGATGTCGACGAAGGTGACGATCTCGCCCTTGAGCCTCATGCGCTCGACATAGCCAACCGTGGGCGCCATGGCGACGACGAAGATGCGTTGGAAATCGGCAGCCCAGGTGCCAAGCCGGGCAATCGCGCCGGCGCCGATTTCGATCCGGGCGGGCTGCAACAGCGTGATGGCACGTACCATTGACAGCGGGCTAGACATGATCAGCTGCCTCCAGCGCGTCCATCTTGCTCCAGACGGTGGCGATCTCGTCTGGGGTCAGTTGCACCAGCGGTGGGCGTACGCGGGTCCAGCCGTCATGCTGGCGGCGGCGTGCCAGCATGGCCTTGATGGTGGGGAGCTGGACATAGGCATTGGAAAGGTCGCGCCACGCGTTGATGCGGGCCTGAGCCTTTTCGACGCGTTCGGCCTGAGCCGGGTCGAACCAGTTGTCGAAGACAACGCGCAGGTGGGCGCCGATGAGGTTGGAGCTTGAGGTGATGCAGCCAGCACCGCCTGCCTTGAGCAGGGGAAGCATGAAGGGGTCAGCACCGGCGAGGACCGAGAAACCCTCGAAGGCGCCGGCAAATGCCTGCATGCTCTCGATTTTGCCCGACGAGTCCTTGATGCCGACAAAGATGCCCGGAAAGGCCTCCCGCAGGCGCGCGGTAAGTTCGAGAGAGATGCCGACCTGAGCGATGGGCGGAATGTGATAAAGGATGACGCGCAGATCATTGCTGCCCACGCCTTCGACCAGCTCCGCATAGAAGCGGAAGAGACCTTCGTCGCTCACACCCTTGTAGTAGAAGGGCGGGAGAACCACACAGGCCTTCACGCCGGCTTCCACCGCGTGCCGGACCAGGGTGACGCTGTCTGGAACATTGGTCTGCGAGGTGCCGGGGAGGAGACGCCTGGGGTCCATGCCACCGGCAATGACCTTGTCGAGAAGTGCCTGGCGCTGGGCCATGGAAAAGGAATTGGCTTCGCCCGTCGTGCCGAGCAGGGCCACGCCATCGCAGCCCTCCCCGATGAGTGCCTTGCAGTGGGCGAGAAAGGCATCGTGGTCAGGCGTTCCATCGGCCAGAACCGGTGTAGCCGAAGCGCAGAAGACACCGGAAACGGGGAGCTTTGTAGCAGGGTTCATGACTTCTTTCCCGAGACCAGCCGTCGCGCATAGGCGATGGCGGACTTCATGTTGACGTGATTGGCCTTGCCGGTCCCGGCAATGTCGAAGGCAGTGCCATGGTCGACCGACGTGCGGTCGATGGGCAGGCCGAGGGAAACATTGACTGCGGTGTCGAAGGCCACGAGCTTGATCGGGATGTGGCCCTGATCGTGATACTGCGCAATCACGAGGTCGAAGGCCCCGGAATAGGCGCGGTAATAGACCGTGTCGGCCGAGATCGGCCCGACCACATCGATGCCTTCTGTCTTGGCCATGGCGACGGCCGGCACGACCTGCTCATCGTCCTCGCTGCCGAAAAGGCCGCTTTCCCCGCAATGGGGATTGATGCCGGCGACGGCGATACGCGGTTTGTCGTAGCCGATACGCTTCAGATGCTCATTGCCGGCACGGATGGTGGCCAGGATGCGCTCAGGTGTGGCGCGAGCAATGGCGGTCTTGAGCGACACATGGGTGGAGACGTGGATCACCTTGAGCCGATCCGAGGCAAGCAGCATGAAGGCCGACTTCTGGCCCGTCAGCGCGGCCAGCATGCCGGTGTGGCCATCATAGTGGTGCCCTGCAAGATTGAGCGCTTCCTTGTTGATCGGCGCGGTGACAATGCAGCCGATAATGCCGGCCTCAGCGTCCCGGACCGCCTTCTCGATAAAGCGAAAGGCCGCGTCGCCGCCGCGCGGATCGAGCTTGCCCCAGGGCAGGGGGCCGCCCTCGATCGGTAGGTCCACGACCAGGCCATCGAGGTTGAGCGTGGACCCAACCGCATTCCGGGCTTTCTCAAGGGTGGCCAGATTGCCGTAGACGCGGGTGCGGGCGCGTTCGTCGGCACCCATTTCCGTAAGTGCCTTGATGGCGATCTCGGGGCCGACGCCAGCGGGATCGCCCATTGTGATGCCGATAATGTCGCTCACGAATTCTCTCCGTCGATCCATCCCGCAGGGAGACGGACATATTTGATGGCGCGTCGGAAGTAGGTATAGGCGAGATGCAGTTCGCCGCCCTCGCCCTCCAGCAGATAGGGATAGGATAGTTCCTTGTTGCGGCCGTCGATCGAATTGTTCGACAGGCAGGTGCCGGGGCTGTCATCGACTATGCGACGGAGCGGCCAGGTCTTGCCGCCATCGCTCGAAATGCAAAGCGTCATCGGCGCGCGCGGGACACCCCAGATGGGCGAGCAGCCGCCGCTGGCGTCGGGCCGGTCATCACCCTCTTCGATCTCGTCGTAAAGCGATACTCGGCGGTCAGCGGACGTGGCGCCAGACGTCGGATTGCACAGCATCGCCAGCCTGCCATCGCGTAGGCGGATGACATTGATGGACGAATTGTTGTTGGGCACATCCGTCGGCGCGGGCGCTGACCAGGTGATGCCCCCGTCGTGACTCTCGGAACGATGAACGAAATCGGACTGACGCCGACGATAAAAGGCAACCATGTGGTCGCCATTGAGCGGCACGATGGTCATGTGCACCGAGCCAGTCGAGTTCGGCACTTCATGCATCGACCAGGTCTGGCCCTCATCATGACTGACGCCCACCGCTGCGGTGTCGTGGCTGCCGTTCCAGCGTTGTCCGGGGCGCGCAATGCAGCGGAAGATCGGCATCATCCACGCGCCGTCGGTGCGGCGCACGAAACGACCGCGGATGAAGCTGCCGAGCGGCAGGTCAATGACGCGTGGCTGGCCACCCTTGAGCGCGCCGTCAAGCGAGATCGGGCGCGCGCGCAGCAGACACTCGTCCTGGTTGCCCGAGGGTTGGGCAGTGTGAAACAGCTGCCATTGACCCTGTCCGGTACGCCACAGAACGGGATTCTGTTCCGAACGGTCCGCGTCGTTGCTGAGCTGAACCGCTTCACCCCAGCGCGCCGCCCCGGGCGCAAGGACGCAGGCGTGTATGGAGATATCAGACTTGCCTTCCAGCGAGCCGCCAAACCACAGGCACGCCAAGGTTCCGTCATCCATGCGCTCAATAAAAGCGGCATGATTCTGAATCATTGGCGATGGCAGGTAGGCCTCCAGGCGACCGTCATCGCTCTGTGTCAGTGCTCCGTCCATCCGCTCTGCAATCTCGTCTGGCGACATACGCCCCCCCTTTTCTAGCTGCTGTAAGTTTCATGCACTCAGACATGTTGTCAAGTTAACTGGAGTAATATCTCACTCAAAAATAGCACTACCTGATAACTTAAAACGTTATATTTCAACGCATTAGAGCCTTATGCGCGCTCGGTAGATTTCTGCATATCTATTTTAATTTGACAACATTGGGTCAAGTCGGGATAGTGCCAGCCCATGGCGTGCGGAAACCGCGGCCAGGATATCTTGCATGGGCGTACCTGCAGCGCCGCTCATGCTGTCGCCAAGCTGCAGTGGGAGGAAATCGTGAACATTAAACCCCTGCTGGCCGGCGCGCTTCTCGCGTCGACCACCGTTGTCCCCGCCATGGCACAGGCCAATACCGATATCGTTGTGGTGCTGGGAGAAGAGCTCGATCTGGTTGATCCGTGCATGGCCACGCGGTCCAACATCGGTCGGGTAATTATGCAGAATATCAGCGAAACGCTGACCGAGCTTGATGTGCGTGGCGATGCCGGCCTGATGCCCCGCCTGGCTGAAAGCTGGGAAGATCTTGGCGATGGCACCTGGCAGTTCAAGCTGCGCGAGGGTGCAACCTTTTCGGACGGCTCGGCCTTCGACGCAAATGACGTCAAACATTCGTTTGATCGCGTGTTCTCGGACCAGCTTACCTGCGAAAGTGCTCGATACTTCGCTGACACCGATCTGACTTTCGAAGTGCTTGACGACGCGACCATCAACGTGACGGCAGAGCCGGCACAGCCGATCTTGCCGTTGCTGATGAGCCTGGTGACCATTGTGCCATCGGAAACGCCGATGGAATTTGTGCGCGATCCGATCGGAACCGGTCCCTATGTGATGTCTGAATGGACCGCTGGCCAGCAGATCGTGCTCGACCGTCGCGATGACTATTGGGGCGAACAGCCTGCGGTGACCAAAGCGACATATTTGTTCCGCTCGGAACCAGCAGTGCGCGCCGGCATGGTTGCTGCAGGCGAGGCTGACATCGCGCCTTTGATTACGCCGGAAGTAGCAGACAACCGTAACCTCGATTTCGCCTATGCGAACTCCGAGACCGTCTATCTGCGCATCGACAGTCAGGATGCGCCCACAGACGATATTCGCGTTCGCCAGGCGCTCAATGCCGCCATCGACCGCGAGGCCTTCATCGGCACCGTATTGCCAGAAGGCACAGAGCTGGCTGTCGCCATAACGCCGCCAACGACGCTGGGCTGGAACCCTGATCTGACGCCGCCGGCCTTTGATCCGGAACGCGCCAGGCAGTTGCTTGCCGAAGCACAGGCCGATGGCGTCGACACCAGCCTGCCGATCGAGATCATTGCCCGTACCGGAAACTTCGCAAATGTCACGGAAGTGGCTGAAGCAATCACGCAGATGCTGACCGATGTCGGCTTCAACGCCTCGCTTCGCATGGTGGAGGTGGCCGAGCACGAGCAGTTCTACTCCAAGCCCTATCCTGAAAGCGAAGGGACGCGACTGATCCTCGCCCAGCATGACAATAGCCGCGGCGACCCTGTGTTCTCCATGTTCTTCAAATATGCCAGCGAGGGCACCCAGTCCGGCGTTGCCGATCCTGAGCTGGACGAAATGATCGCGAACGCTTCGGCGGCAACTGGAGATGACCGCGCCGCTCTTTGGTCCGAAGTCTTCGCTTATGTCCAGGAACAGATCGTCGCCGACGTCCTGCTGTTCCATATGGTTGGCATCAGCCGGGTCAGTGAGCGCCTCGACTTCACGCCGACCATCGCGACGAACGCACAACTGCAACTGAGCGAAATCGGCTTCAAATAGGCAATTGCCTCAAGCAGGGCAATGCCGGACCATCCGGCGTTGCCCATTTTTCGACCAGGGAAAGGTGCCATGACTAAAATGATCGGGCAGCGAGCCATAGCCAGCCTCCTGTCTCTCCTGGGTCTGATGATATTGGTGTTCTTCCTGTCACGCCTGACCGGCGACCCCGCTGTGCTATTCCTGCCCATCGACGCCACCGAGGAGATGAAGCAGCAGTTCCGTGCCATCCATGGCCTCGACCTGCCGCTGATCGAACAGTTCGGGCGCTATGTCTGGGATCTCTTGCATCTCGATTTCGGCGAAAGCCTGCGCAAGGCGCGACCGGCCATCGAGATCGTGCTTGAAGCCTATGCCTGGACCCTGCCGCTGGCGCTCATCACCATGAGCTTCGTGGTGGTGGCGGCAATCTTTCTGGGATCGATGGCCGCGTTCAATGTCGGCGGCTTCTTCGACCGCCTGGTATCAATCGTTTCGCTGGTCGGCGCCTCGGCCCCCGACTTCTGGATCGCGATTGTTGCCATCGTTGTCTTTTCGCTCAGCCTGGGTTGGCTGCCCACTTCGGGGGTGGGAACGCCCTGGCACTGGATCTTGCCTGTTTCGGTGCTGTTCATCCGTCCCTTCGGGCTGGTCGTGCAGGTGGTTCGCGGATCCATGCTGTCCGCTCTGGCCGCGCCCTATGTGAAGACCGCGCGAGCCAAGGGGGTCAAGAACCTGCGGCTGATCTTCGTCCATACATTGCGCAACGGCATGCTGCCCGTCGTCACCGTCATCGGCGATCAGGCGGCGGCCATGCTCAATGGCGCGGTCATCGTCGAAACCATTTTCGGCTTCCCCGGCATTGGCAAGCTGATGATCGACTCCATCCTGCAGCGCGACTTCAACGTGGTTCTGGCCGCCATCATGGTCACCGCCATCGTCATCTTCATAATGAACATCCTGATCGACATCGCCTACGGCCTGCTCGATCCGCGTATTCGACACTAGGAGGCGAAGATGGCAGATCTCTCGCTCGCCAAGCCAGACGATGCTCCTCCTTCGCGCGGTGCGTCGTTGTTCGCGATGCTCTGGCGCGACAAGCTCGCCTTCGCCTCGGCGGTCATCCTCATGGTGATCCTGCTCTTCGCGCTGCTGGGGCCGACCCTTCTGGGAGACCTGGCCACCGACCAGAACCTGCGTGGCCGCAATTCTCCCCCTTTCAGCCTGGACCGCGGATGGGCTTTCATGCTCGGCGGCGACTCCCTGGGGCGCCCCATGCTGGCACGCTTGATCGTGGCGGCAAGCAGCACCATGCTGATCGCCGCTGGCACGGTGATCGCATCCATGTTGGTGGGGGCCAGCCTTGGCCTCATCGCCGGCTATATGGGCAAGACCACGTCACAGTTCATCATGCGCCTGGCCGACGTCATCATGTCCTTTCCCTCGCTGCTGATTGCAGTGGTCGTGCTCTACGTGCTGGGGGCGTCCATTCCCAACATGATCCTGGTCCTGGCCATCACCCGTATTCCCATCTACCTTCGTACGACCCGCGCCGAGGTCCTGGAGGTGCGCGAGCGGATGTTCGTGCAGGCGGCCATCGTCATGGGCGCCCATCACTGGCGCATCATTCTCAGGCACATCCTGCCCGTGGTGGCCCCGACGCTCGTGACCATCGCGACGTTGGATTTTGCCTTCGTCATGCTGGCCGAGTCGTCCCTCTCGTTTCTGGGCATTGGCGTGCAGCCGCCCGATATCACCTGGGGACTGATGGTCAGCCAGGGACGCCCCTACCTCACGACTGCCTGGTGGTTGGCCTTCTGGCCAGGTCTGATGATCGTCATCACCGCGCTGTCCCTTAATCTCTTGTCCAACTGGATGCGCGTCGCGCTCGACCCTGCCCAGCGCTGGCGCCTGGAATCGCGGAAGATGAAAGATGTCTGAGCCCCTGCTGAGCGTCAAAAACCTCTCGGTCGATTTCCACACTGCTCGTGGCACCGTGCATGCCGTGCGCAATGTCAGCTGGTCGGTGTCGCGGGGCGAGACCCTGGCCATCCTGGGTGAAAGTGGTTCGGGCAAGTCGGTCTCGGCCAATGCGGTGATGAACCTCCTCGACATTCCGCCCGCAGAGATCGTTTCGGGCGAAATCATTTACGACGGCAAGGATCTGCTCAGGATCAGCTACGAGGAGCATCGGGCGCTGAACGGCAAGAAGATCGCCATGATCTTCCAGGACCCGCTTGGCCACCTCAATCCGGTCTATACTGTGGGCTGGCAGATTATCGAGATGATGACCGCGCACGGTCGCCCCGCCGACAAGGCGCGGGAGCGTGCGCTCGAACTCATCGCGCGTGTTGGCATGCCGGAACCGGAAAAGGCGATGCACAAATATCCGCATCAGTTTTCCGGTGGCCAGCGCCAGCGCCTGATGATCGCCATGGCGCTGATGCTCAAGCCCGGCATCCTGATTGCCGACGAACCGACGACGGCGCTGGACGTGACCATCCAGGCCGAGGTGCTGGCCCTGCTCAAGGAACTGCAGGCCGAGACCGGCATGGCGCTGGTTCTCATCACCCATGATCTGGGCGTCGTCGCCGAAATCGCCGACCGCGTCGTGGTGATGAATGGTGGTGAGATCGTCGAGACCGGAACGGCCCGCGACATCTATCACAATGCCCAGCACGCCTATACACGCAAGCTGATCGCCGCCGCTCCCGGCAAGGGCGATATCCGCCAGGCTGACGCAGCGGCGCCGCTGCTGCTCGAAACCAAAAAGCTCAACAAGACCTATGGCAGTTTTGCTGCCCTCAAGGATGTCTCGCTCACCCTGGCGCGCGGACAGAGTCTAGCCGTAGTCGGGGAGAGTGGTTCGGGCAAGTCGACATTGGCCCGCACCATCCTGCGTCTGGAACAGGCCGACAGCGGCGAGGCCCTCTGGCACGGTCGGGACCTCATCACCATGAATGCGCGTGACCTGCTCGGCTGCCGGCGCGAAATCCAGATGGTGTTCCAGGATCCCACGCAATCGCTCAATCCGCGCATGTCGGTCTATCAGCTCGTCTCGGAAGGCTGGGACATTCACAAGCTGATGCCCGATCGCCGTCAGCGCCGGGCACGTGTGCTCGAACTTCTGGAACAGGTGGGCCTGTCGCCGGAGCATATCGATCGTTATCCGCACCAGTTCTCCGGCGGGCAGCGTCAGCGCATTGCCATCGCCAGGGCCTTGGCGCTCGAACCCGAGCTTATCATCTGTGACGAGGCCGTGTCGGCGCTCGACGTATCGATCCAGGCACAGGTCATCGCCCTGCTCGACGGCTTGCGCAAGCGACTGGGCATTTCATTCCTGTTTATCGCCCACGATTTGGGTGTCGTGCGGGATTTCGCCGACACGGTGATCGTCATGAAGGCCGGCACGATTGTCGAGCGCGGGCCAACGGCACAAATCTTCGAGGCGCCGCAGCACCCCTATACGCAACGACTGCTGGCCGCCAATCTCCACCCTGACCCTGATGTCCAGGAAAAAAGGCGGAACAGTCTGGCACATGGTTGACCTGGCAATCATTGCCGATGACCTGACGGGGGCGCTGGATTCAGCGGCGCCCTTCGCCATGCGCGGCTTGGCCACGTCTGTGGCCCTGAGCGTGCGCGCACTGACCAAGGCATTGTCTGGCAGCGCAAGGATTGTCAGCGTCTCGAC